>Ga0316604_10001439_pt1 | contig 21213 bp, 19 predicted proteins | sample OWC_soil_day20_C_FD_207650 | JGI IMG/M metagenome (GOLD analysis project Ga0316604, IMG submission 207650) | Wetland soil microbial communities from Old Woman Creek delta, Ohio, United States - OWC_soil_day20_CT | ecosystem: Environmental > Terrestrial > Soil > Wetlands | place: USA: Ohio...
GAATCGCTCGGCTGCAGGAAGATCACCTTGGTGCCGTTGTTGATCAGCGTGTCCATCAGGCTGACCTGCACTTCGACCTTGTTCTGGCCGTCGAGCTGGGTGTAGTCGACGGTCTGCTGGGTGCTCAGCACTTCCTCGATGCCCTTCGACCAGCCGGCCGACACGGTGTGCGGCTGGATCTGCAGGAAGGCCATCTTGACGCGCTCGTCGGCGCGGGCGGCGCTGACGCCCATGGCGCCGGTGACCGGATCGATGCCGGCCATCAGGCCCGTCGCGGCGCCCGTCAGGGCAGCCGAACCCAGAGCCATCGACTTCAGGATCGACCGGCGGTTGGTCACCAGTGTGGTTTCGTTGTTCTTGGTCACGTTTCTCTCCCTAGCTTAACGTTCTTGAGCGTTGAAGTCCTCACCGCGCGGGGCGTCCGGCGCCGCGTACCGCCGTGTAGACGGCATAGATCGATGTCGATGCCGTGATGAACAGTCGGTTGTTCTTGGGGCCGCCGAAGCACAGGTTGGCGGCGGTCTCCGGCGTGTGGATGATGCCGAGCGGACAGCCGTCCGGGGCGAAGATTTCCACCCCGCGCGCCGAGGAAACCCAGAGGTTGCCGTATTCGTCGAGGCGAAGGCCGTCCGGCACGCCCTGCTCGAGGGTGATCAGCACCCGCCCCTCGCCGACCGTTCCGTCGCCCCCGACCGGAAACGCCACGACGTGGTGATGGCCGGCCGGATCATGCGAGGCGGAGCTGTCGGCGACATACAGCGTCCGCTCGTCGAGCGAGAAGGCCAGACCGTTCGGCTTCAGCATCGAGCGGATCTTCGCCTCGACCTTGCCGGTTACAGGATCGGCGCGATAGACGAAGCAGCCATCCTGCTCGGACGGCGAGCGCTTGCCCTCGTAGTCGGTCATGATGCCGTAGGTCGGGTCGGTGAACCAGACGCCACCATCGGAGGCGACGATCACGTCGTTGGGCGAATTGAGGCGCCGCCCCTCGAAGGCGTCGGCGATCACCGTGCGGCGGCCGTCGAGTTCGAAGCGGACGACCGAGCGTGTCAGGTGCTCGCAGGCCAATAGGCGACCCTCGGGGTCGATGGTATGGCCGTTGCAATTGTTGGCGGCGTGATCGAGGACGCGGACGCCAAGGTCGGCTATCCACTGGTACATCCTGCCGCGCGGAATGTCGGACCAGATGAGGAAATCGCCCGTTGGAAAATAGGCGGGGCCCTCGGTCCACAGGTGCCCCGTACTCAATGTCTCGAGAGGGCTGCTCGGCAGCACGAGCTGCCACAGACGCTCGTCGAGCGCGGTTATGCGTTGCTGGCTCATTGGCACATCGGCTCTTGTTCTTGCGATTTCCTCACTGTCATTGAACCAGAGACGGCAGGGCCGAGACAGCGCAGGTCCCACCTCGTTTTTGCGGGAACCCGCAAAACTTGACGCGCTTTCGCGCTGGTGCGACGACACATCGGCGCCGACAATCGGCCCACTCTCACCCGAGGCGATCATGCTGAGCCGTGCCCCGTTCGATCTGCAACGCATCATGGCGGTTCTGAAATCGATCGCCGGCCAGCTCGATCTCAAATGCGTCGTCCAGGCCGTCTCGACGGCGGTGATCGACATCTTGCCGCATGACCACATCGACGTGGCCTTGATGAATGCCGATCGCACCATCGTCTCCACCTACGAAGCGGGGCTGCACACCGAATGGGACATCGAGTCGCGAGGGACGCGGTCCGTTGCCGTCAGTCCCATCCGCACTCTTTTCCTGGGCGAGGTCGACAGCATTATCACCGATGATGCCCAGGCCGACCCGCGCTTCCACTTCGAAGGCGCCTGGTCCAAGCCGATCTTCGACGCCGGCCTGCGCGCCCGCCTGCACGTGCCGGCGCTGATCGAGGGGCGGATCATCGGCGCACTGTCGTTTTCCACGCAGGTGCCCAACACCTACAGCGAGGCCGACCTCGACAACGCCCGCATCATCGCCGACATCCTCGCCGCCTACATGTTCGCCCTGCAGCAGAGCGAGCTGGCCCGCCGCCGCGAGGTGAAGCGGGTGGAGGCCGAAGCGCGCGCCGAGGGCCTGCGCATCGGCGCCCGCCACCTCACCGAGGAGCTGGAGAACGCCCGGCAGGCGATCGGCATGGACCTGCATGACCAGACGCTGGCCGACCTGTCGCGCATTTCCCGCAACCTGAAGCGGCTCGAGGCCAAGGCGAACCTCCGGGGCAGCGAGTTGCAGCCGATCCAGGACGACATCTCGCATTGCCTCACCGAACTTCGGGTGATCATCGACAATGCCCGCCCGTCGGTGCTGCAGTTCTTCGGCTTTTCCGAAGCCATCGAGGCGGTTCTCGACCGCTACGCCCGTGCCTCGGCCAAGCCGCTGGTCTGCCAGTTGCGCGACGAAGGCTGCGACGCCATCGACGCCCTGCCGACCAACACCCAGGTGGCGCTCTATCGCATCGTTCAGGAAGCCATCAACAACGCCGGTCGCCACTCCGACGCCTCGTCGATCGAGGTCCAGGTGTTTTCCGACGATGCCGGCATCCGCATCACGGTGATCGACGACGGCTGCGGCCTGCCGCAGGTGCCGGGCAAGCGAACCGGCGGCCTCGCCAACATGCGCACCCGCGCCTCGCTGATCGAAGCGGAGCTGACCGTCACCTCCGGTCCCGAGGGCATCGGCACGCAGCTGAGCATCCTTCTTCCATACGTCCGTCCGAAAGAGCCGGCGCGAGTCAGGGAAACCGAATGAGCACCTACCTGATTGCCGAGGACGACGTGCTGCACCGTGGTTTCCTGCGCGAGGTCCTGTCGCTCGGCGAAATCGATTGCGAGCGGGTGATCGAAGCCGAGAACGGCGAGGACGCCATCCGCCTCGCCCACGAATACGAACCCAAGGGCGTCATCCTCGACCTGCAGATGCCGAAGAAGACCGGCGTCCAGGCCGCCAAGGCGATCTGGGCCGAGAACCCGGCGATGCCGATCATCTTCTGGTCGAACTACGCCGACGAGGCCTATGTGCGCGGCGTCGCCCGCATCGTGCCGGCCGGCGCCACCTACGGCTACCTGTTGAAGACGGCCTCCAAGGACCGGCTGCGGCGGGCGATCCAGTGCGTGTTCGTCGAAGGCCAGAACATCATCGACCGCGAGGTGCGCGGCCTGCAGAAGCGCGGCCAGAAGAGCGCCGACGAACTGACCGAGGTCGAGTATGAAATCCTGCTCGACATCGCCATCGGCCTGACCGACCAGGCGATCGCCGCCCGCCGCAACATGTCGATGCGCTCCGTGCAGGGGCGGCTGCAACAGCTCTACGCCAAGCTCGGCCTGGCCTCCCTGCCGCTGCTGCCCGACGGCCGCGCCGTCTTCAACAGCCGCTCGCGTGCCGTGGCGCTGGCGCTGGCCAGCCGGATCATCAACTCCAAGACGATCGAGATCGCCGAGTCCGACTACCAGCAGGACCCCGACCGCGGCCTGCGCAAGTAGCGCCACCTTGACCGGGTGAGATGTGAGCGAGAGAGCAAGCCGCCGTTTCCGACGGCGCGCGGCTCACGCCTCGGCAGGTTCTAAGGCGGCCTTCCTCAGGCTCAGGCGGAAATGCGCCGGACCGATCTCCTCGAACAGCACGGTGTCGCCGACAGCGGCGCCGGTGCGCTCGAAAAAGCCCTTCACGAAGGCCGGCTCGCGAATGAACTTGCGCGGCCGCCCGTGCCGGGACCTGGGGATGTCGGCCTTGACCTTGAGATCCTTGAATTCGAGACGGATCGGCCCCGGCGCCTTCGGCGGCGCATCGACGTCCGTCGGCGTCAGATGCCCGAGGATCGCCGTGATGTAGATATGGAAATTCTTGAGGTTTCCCGGCGTCAGATGGCTCTCGAAGACGGTCATGCTGGTTTCTTCCTGGCTCTTGCGGGTTCGTTCTTGGGGTCCTGTAGCACCAGTTCGCCCCGGAAGGCCGCTAGGAGCACGGCCTGCTTATACACCTCGACACGGCGGAGGACATGGCCGAGTTGATCGCGGCCAGGTTTGACCGTCCTCGAAACCGTCTCGATCGTCGCGGCGGAACGCAGCGCTTCGCTGTCCAGAGGCTGTGCGGCCGCCGCGTTCACCACGCCGAGCCTGAGGGTTTGCCTGAGGCTCGGACTTGCCAGTAGGATGGCGGCCGGACGAGCAAAGCCGTCAGCCGGGCCGGGTCAATCACCAGGCCGCCGGGCGGCGCTGTCCTTAGCGTGGAGTCTCAGGCGGAATGGCGCGGTCAACAGCAGTCTGGTCGGTCGAGATTCACGACACCGTCGATCGACTGGAAGCCGAGTGGAGGATGATCACCGGCCGGCACAACGCCTCGCCCTTCCAGTGCCACACCTTCATGAGCCTGGTCTATCGCCAGCTCGCCGCCAACCGGACGGCCGAGCCGGTGGTGGCGCTGGTGCGGGCCAGTGACGGCCGGCCCGTCGCCCTGTTCCCCATGATGCGGTCGCGCCGGCACGGATTGAACTGGCTCAACACCGATGCCCGGCCGATCGACTATTGCTCGCCGATCCTCGACCCCTCGATCGGCGCCGACGATCTGCCCGGCCTCATCAAGGCGGTGCTGGCGGCGGTGCCGAAGGTCGACCTGTTCTATTGCAACCGGCTGCCGGACCGTTTCGGCCGGCATGCCAACCCGATGGTTGCCCTGCCCAATGCCGGCCGGCTGCGGCTGTCCGCCTGGACCCTCGAGCTTGCCGGCCGCAGCGTTGCCGACCTTGTCGCCGCCCAGCACGCCAATTTCCGCGGCAACCTGCGCCGCCGCACGCAGAAGCTGGCCAAGGCGCACACCCGCGTCGTCTCGATTGCCGAGGGGCCGGACATCACCGAAGCCGACCTTGCCGCCTTCCGGGCGATGCGCATCGACAGCGCCGAGCAGAAGGCGCGCTCCAACATCGTCGAGGACGCCGATTGGTCGGCCCTCTACGTCGGCCTGATGCAGAGCACCGACGTCCTGTGCAAGCCCTGGCTGTCCAAGCTCGAGGTCGACGGCGAGGCGATTGCCTACCTGTTCGGCTTCTCCGACGGCAAGCGGGCGGTCGCCATCCTGCCCGCCTCCAGGCTCGGCCCCTGGAAAACCTACGCGCCGGGCTTGCAACTGTTTTCGGACACCATCCTGCATTTCCACGCCGCCGGCTTTGACTCTTTCGATCTGTCCATCGGTGACATGGGCTACAAGCGACGCTTCGGCTGCGAGGAAATCGGTCTTCATGACGCCCTGTTTGCCAAGACGCTGATCGGCCATGCCTATTATCTCCTGTGGCGGCTGAAGGTGGCGATCCGCGCCCGGATGAAACCGATCGAGCCGAGCGAGTGACGGGGGCAAGACGAGGCCCTGCCGGCGATGGCGAAGCCGGCCGTTATGCTGTATCGCTTGCCGGGACGCGCCTTGCGGCGACACGGCTTTTCAGCCCGCCGCGCCGGGCGGTCGATGATCGGTTGGGGCGTTGAGTGATGCGAACGGTTGCCATAGCGGGGACGGACATCAGGACATCGCCGCTCGGCATGGGGTGCGCCTCGCTCGGCTCGCGCATTTCGCCCGCCCATGGCCGCCGCATGCTGGAGACGGCCTTCGACCTCGGCATCACCTGGTATGACGTCGCCCCCTCCTATGGCGCCGGCCGGGCGGAGGACATCCTCGCCCCCTTCGTCGCCGCCCATCGCCACGAGATATTCCTCTGCTCGAAAGCCGGCCTCCTGCCGCCCCGGCACAATGGCCTGATGCGCCTTGCCTATGACGTCGGCCGCCCCGTCGTGGCGGTGGCGCGCGGCCTGTCGCGCCGCTTCCGGGCGATCAAGGCAACGCGCAACCGCCGCGTGCCGCTGACCGCCGAGCTGATCGAAACGTCGATCAGCCGCTCCCTCGCCCGCCTTGGCACCGACCATCTCGACGTCTTCGCCCTGCACGATCCCGACCCGGCCGACCTCGAGCGCGACGAGGTGATCGCCGCCCTCGAACGCATCGTCCTGAGCGGCCGGGCGCGCCATATTTCCATCGCCGGCAGCCTCGAAGCGGCGACGAAAGCGGCTGATATCCCGGTATTCGACTTTTTCCAGCTGGCCGACGACCCGCTGACCAGCCCCCTCGCGGCGCTGCGTCGGCTGGTCGGCCGTCCCGCCGGCTTCGTCACCCACTCGGTGTTCGGCGTCGGTGGCGCCCGCGACCTGATGAGGACGCGCCTCAACGCCGCCCCGGCGCTCGCCGCCGAGGCCTCGGCGCTCGGCTATGGCCAGACGCCGGCCGACATCGCCACGACGGTGTTGATGCGCCGTGCCTTCGCCAGCAATCCGGACGGCGTGGTGCTGGCCTCGATGTTTTCCGGCGACCATCTCGCCGCCAACGCCGCGCTGGCCGCCGCGCCGATCGATCCGGGGGCAAAGGACCTTGCCGACCGGGTCTTCTCCGCCACCTGACGCTGCTCCGCACGCCGATGGCTCAATGATCACAGGGGACTGTCGTTGATTTCCGCGTCGTTTACCGAGAAGCCACTGGGCGATCACGACATCTGCGTCGTGGGGTCCGGACCGGCCGGCCTCACGCTGGCTCTTGAAGCGGCAAGGCAGGGCAAGCGGGTGCTGCTGCTGGAATCCGGGTCGCGACGGCCCGATGGTCGCCAGCAGGCGCTGTCGGATGCCGACATCGTCGATCCCGCCCTCCACGACGACATGTCGATCGCCGTCTCGCGCCAGCTGGGCGGCACCTCCAACCTCTGGGCGGTGCGCTGCCAGCCGTTCGATCCGATCGACTTCGAGGCGCGGCCGGGGCTGGTCGATGCCTCCTGGCCGATCGCCTACGCCGATATCCGCCCCTATTACGATCGCGCCGTCGCCTGTCTGGCGGCCGGCGCCAACGTCTTCCGCGCGCCCATCGATGGCGTCGACATCGCCGACGCCGCCGTCGACTATACCCGGCTCGAGCGCTTTTCCCGCGTCGCCGCCGTGCAGAAGGAACACGCCGCGGAGATCGAGCGGTCCGAGCTGATCGACATCCGCCTCAACGCCACCGTCGTCGGCATGACCCTGACCGGCAGCGTCATCTCCGGCCTGACGGTCGCCGATCCCGATGGCCGCCATCACGAGGTCCCGGTGCGCACCGTGGTGCTGGCGGCCGGCGGCCTTGAAAGCACCCGCCAGCTCTTGGTGCTGCAAAGCCAGCATCCCCAGCTGTTCGGCGGTCCGGACGGCCCGCTCGGCCGTTATTACATGGGCCACGTGATCGGCGAGGTCGCCGACGTCACCTTCAGCACCGACGCCATCGACGCCGCCTATGACTTCTATATCGACGCGCACGGGTCCTATGTCCGTCGCCGGATGATCCCCTCGGACGACGAACAGCGCCGGCATCGGCTGCTCAACACCTCCTTCTGGCCGGTGGTGCCGCCGGTCGCCGACGCCCGTCATCAGAGCGGCTTCCTGTCGATGGTCTGCTTTGCCTTCGCCATCAAGCCGATCGGCCGGATGGTGATCGCCGAGGCGATCCGCAAGCGCCACATCCCCGACGACCTCGCCCTCTGGCCGCACGTGGTCAACATCGTCCGCGACCTGCCCTGGGCGGTGGCCAAGGTCTGCCGCTTCCTCTATGCGCGCTACATCGCCAAGCCGCCGATGCCGGGCTTCTTCATCCGCAACGCGGCGCGCCGCTACGGGCTGTCCTACCACGCCGAACAGAGCCCGCAGCCGGACAGCCGCGTCACGCTGACCGATGCCGTCGACCGGCTCGGCGTGCCGAAGCTGAGGATCGACTATCGCTATGTCCGCGCTGACGCCGAAGCGGTCTATCGCGCCCATCTGCAGCTCGCCGACTGGCTGGAGCGCACCGGCACCGGAACCGTCGAGTTCCGCCAGCCGCCCGACCGCACGGTCGATGCCATCCTGGCCATCGCCGCCCATGGCACCCACCAGATCGGCACGGCCCGCATGGCGGCCAGCCCCGCCGATGGCGTCGTCGACGGCGACCTGCGCTGCTTCGGCATCGACAATCTCTATGTGGCGAGCTCGGCGGTGTTCCCGACCTCCGGCCAGTGCAACCCGACGCTGACCATCGCCGCCCTGTCGGCGCGGCTTGCCGACCACCTGTGCGCGCCAGCCGGAGCGCCCCATGCTTGAGGTTCACCATGCTTGAGGTCCGGCACTTCCTCGACATCGACTTCCACACCGGCGATATCGACGACATCGTCGGCCTGATCGTCGGCGCCGCCCGCGGCGCCCGCACCAGCATGCTGGTAACGCCCAACGTCCACCACGTCGTGGCCCTCGAACAGCAACTGCCGCCGGAGACGGTCGCCATCTATCGCACCGCCGATCTCTTCGTCTGCGACAGCAAGGTGCTCGGCCGGCTCGGCCGCTGGAGCGGGCTGTCGCTGACCCCACGCACCGGCACCGACCGCGTCGCCGACCTGCTGGCGGCGCCGGGCAACCGCGATCTGGTCATCGCGCTGGCCGGCCCGACGCCGGCCCAGGCGGAAGCGCTCGCCGCTCGCTATCCCGACTGGCGTTTTTCGCTGGTGGAGACGCCGGCCCAGCTCATTCCCGGCACCGAGGCGTGGCGGGCCAGCGTGGCCGCCGCCGCAGCCGGCGACTGGTCCATCCTGCTCGCCTGCCTGTCGTTCCCCAAGCAGGAGCTGTTCGCCGCCGACGTCAGGGCGGCGCGCCAGGAGCGCGGCGGCGTCATCCTGTGCGTCGGCGCCGCCGTCGACTTCCTGAGCGGCAGCTTGCCGCGCGCCCCCGACAGCTGGCAGCGCTTCGGGCTGGAATGGCTGCACCGGTTGCTGTCCGAGCCGCGGCGCCTGTGGCGTCGCTACCTGATCGATGGACCGAAGGTGTTCGTCATCTATCTCAGGCGCGTTCTGGCCGGCAATCCGTGACCGCCGCCCGGTAGCGGGCGAGCACGCCGTCGGGGCCGAGGCGATCGTGCAGCGTGGCCGCCGCAGCGGAAATCGCCGCGCGATAGCGGCGATTGTCCAGGACCAGCCTGACCAGGGCATCGGCGATGCCCTGGACATCACCCGGCTGGATGCCGACGCCGACGTCGAGCCCGTCCAGATAGCCGTCGACGCCCGAACCGAGCGAATGCAGGATCGGCGTGCCGGCGAACAGCGCCTCCGAGTAGACCATGCCGAAGGTCTCCTTGTGCGACGGCAGCGCCATCACCAGCGCCCGGCCGAGGTGGTCGAGCAACGCCTCGTGCGGCATGAAGTCGCGCAGGCGGGCCAGATCGGTGAGACCGTTTGCGTTGATCAGCGCGTGCACGCGGGCGACGGTGTCGGCCGGCCCCTCGCCAATGATCTCCAGACGCACGCCGGGCAGACGGTCGCGCACCAAGGCGAAGGCGGCAAGAAGTTCGGGCAGGCCCTTCTTGTCGATCGCCCTCAGCGACATCGGCACGACGATGACCGGCTCCGGCTCGATCAGCGGGATCGTCGGCCGGGCATTGAAGACGATGTTGGGCAGAAAGCCGGTCTTGGCCGGATCGATGCCGGTGTAGCGCTCGAAGTCCCGGCGGTACCAGGCGGAGACGTGGAAGACGCGCGCCGCGTCGCGGGCGATGCGGCGGAACAGCGGCTTGTAGGTCGGCTTGGAGCGGAACACCTTGCTCTCCACCTCGCCGCGCATCGAGGCGAAATGCGCCGCCCCGAACCGCCGGGCCAGCCACCAGCCGGCGATGCCCTCGAAGGTGAAGCGATGGGTGTGCACGATGTCGGGCCGCAAGCCCTCGTCGCGCAGGAAGCGGCCGATGCGGCGGGCAACCACCCCCTGGCAGGCGGCCATGCCCAGGCCGAAGGGGGGCGCGAAATAGCGGTAGACGATGAGCCGCCGCCCCCCGACATCGCCGAAGTCGCGCCACAGGACGCGGCGCGGATCGACCACCCGCTGCAGCGACACCACGATCTGCCGATGATCGATCATCCGGTCGACGAGGCGCACCACGGCGTCGGTGATCGGCGGTGGCCGGATCGGGTCGAGATAGTCCGAGGAGATGTGCAGGATGAGCGGTCTATCCGCGCCCTCGTCCGCCACGCTTGCCGTGTCCGTGTCGATCACCGCTCACCCCCACGCCGTCATCAGGGACGAACCGGCAACGCCCTTCAACTTGCCGAGGTTGATGGCGGCCCGGCGACCATAGCCGAAGGCGCGCACCCGGTTGACGGGGCGCAGCAGCAGCCACAGGCCGGCGCCGATCGTCAGCTTGGCAGCCGCGTCCACCGCAAAGAGTAGCGCCGCCGCCCGGTGCCGGCCCTTCAGCGTCACCACGGCATAGATCTGGCCGGTGCGAACGGCGCGGCGCAGCACAAAGCCCGGCGTGGCGCGGCCATCAGGAATATCCTCGTGGGCGCGCGCCCGGTTGGTCACCACCATCTTGTGGCCGGCGGCGGCGAAGCGCTGGAAGAAGTCATGGTCCTCGCCGCCCGAGCGGCCGAACGTCGGATCGAAGCGCAAGTCGCCGAGCGCCGACCGGCGGATCAGCGTGTTGCCGGTGCGCCCGTTCGGCCAGACGGCGCCGTCATCGTCCCAGGCCCAGTCCTGAAACAGCGGGTTGGCGGCGACGAACCAGGCCGGCGTGCCCTCGGGATAGACCGGGAACACCGGGCCGAACACCGCGTCGGCGGCAAAATCGCCGGCGGCGGACAGGTGCCCCTCGAGCCAGCCGGGTTCGACGGTCTCGTCGTCGTCGACAAAGATCAGCCAGTCGCCCGCCGCCGCGTCGAGGCAGGCGTTGCGGGCGAGCGAGACATTGCCGGCCCCGACCGGGACGATGCGGAGCGGCAGGCCGAAATCGCGGCCGGCGAGCAGCCGCGTCACGGCGCCATCGGGGCTGTCGTCGGCAATGATGATCTCGACGGTCTCCCCGTCGGGCCGGCGGGCGGCGGCGACACTTGCCAGCGTCGCCAGCAGGAAGGAGCGCCCCATCGAGGCGATCATGACGGAGATCATGTCAGCAGCCTTCCGTTTCGTCGGGCAATCGCCGCGACCATCAGCAACAGCAGCAGCGTGTTGAGTGGCGTCATACCCTGCAGCCAGTCGGTTTCCAGCAGATTTTGCCACAGGATGTAGAACAAGACGGCGGCGAGGAAGGCCCCGGCCGGGCCGTCGCGGTCGGCGACCTTGTCGATCCACCAGGCGATCATCAGCAGGATCGACAGGAACAGCGCCAGCGCCACGCCGCCGCCCTGCAGCAGCATGTCGAGATAGCCGTTGTGGGCATGCGGGGCGACGCCGATGAAGCTGTCCGTCATGCGGGCGGCCGGCGAGGCCGGACCGATGCCCCAGAAGGACTGGAACCCCCACCCCGTCCACGGCTTCTCGGCGATGTGGGCGAGCGCGAACGTCCACAGCTCACTGCGCCCGGTGAAGGTCGTGTCGCCGCTGATGATCATCGACAGGTCGCGGAAGTCAAAGCCCGGTACGCCGCCGCCGAGCAGGAAGATCGCCGGAACGGTCAGGACCACCATCAGGATCGGCAGGGCGATGCGCAGGTACCGGCGGGCGAGCGCGGCGACGACGGCGGCCAGCGGCGCCAGGACGAGCAGCCCCAGCGAGGTCTTCGATTGGCTGAGATAGAGCAGCAGCACGGTGAAAGGCAGCGCGACAAAGCCGGCGAGACGCATCCGATGGTCGGCGCGGCCGATCGCATAAAGGGCGAACAGACCGGCGATCACCGCGTTGGCGCCCAGGGTGTTCTTGTGCGAGTAGATGCCGGGAAAGCCGATCCGCGACGACGGGATCACGGCGATCGACAGGACGTTGACGACGAGCACGGCCATCGCCACCCAGACCATCGGCTTCAGGATGTCGTCGAGCCGCTCGGCCAGCAGTACGGCCGGCGCCAGGCTGATCAGCAGCAGAAGGTGCAGCGACAGCCGCGACAGCGTCGTCCCCGGCACCAGCGACCAGGCGGCGGTGAGCCCGAGATAGCCGAGGAAGCCGGCCACCAGCAGGCCGCCGAACAGGTCGAAGCGGCCGAGCCGGCGGCGCTCGGCGACCATCAGCGCCATGGCGAGGGCGGCAAGGACCGGAAAGACCAGCCGGTTGAGAATGGGCGCCGCCGGTGCCACCACCGCGCCGGTGGCAAGGTCGGCCGGAATATACTGGCGCGCATAGATCAGCGGCCAGATGAGCATGAAATAGGCGAGCGCGACGGCCGGCAGCAGCACGACGACGCGGTGCCGATAGCCAAGGTCGGCGGGCAGATCGGCGGCAAGGCTCATGGTGCCACCGCCTCCGGCACCGCGTCTTCCGGCCGGACCGGGTTGCGCAGCGTCAGCCAGCCGAACACCGCAAACTCCAGCAGCGAGATGCCGGCCAGGCCGAGAACGACCGAGGAGGCCGGGAATCCGGCATACAGCAGGCAGTAGAGCAGCACCGGGACGATCAGCGCGCCGATCAGTCCGACCACGGCGAGCGCCCGGAATTGCCGCCGCGCCTCCATCAGCGCCGCCATCACCGACGTCAGGCCGACGGCCAGCGCATAGACCCACCAGACCACGACGATATCGGCCATGTCGCCGTAGCGGTCGCGAAAGGCGTAGGCCTCGATATAGGGCCAGGCGATCATCAGCAGCAGGCCGTAGAGCAGCGAGGCGCCGGCCACCACCGCCGCGCCCGACCACAGGAGCGTCAGCAGCGGCCGCAATTGTCCGTGCCGCAGGTGCTCGACCAGCTTTGGCCGCGCCACCCGGCACCAGGCGCCGCTGATCAGCAGCAGCGGCGAGATGGCGACCCGGCCGGCGTTGAGCGTGCCGAGCGAGCCCACGTCGCGCATCCGCTCGACCAGGAAGACGTAGCTGCGAGCCACCACCTCGTTCTGAAGGGCGCCCTGCAGCGCCCAGCGCGTATCCGTCCATACCTGCCGGTAGGCGGACAGATGCGCCGGAAGCTGCCCGAGATCGGCCTTGGTGTCGACGCGGCAGAGAAGGAGCGCGCCGACGTTGCCGAGCGCCAGTCCGGCCAGCACCGCCGCTTCCGGCGCCAGCACCTGCCACAGCGCCAGGGCAGCGGCGGCCGTCAGGACGATGGCGACGGCATCGTAGATGAGGGTGCGGTGGATGCGGTCCGTCACCACCAGGATGTTGCGCACGTAGTCGCGCATCATCAGCGTGGCAAAATAGGCAAAGACCGCCGCCACCAGCCACAGGTCGGCGCCGATCACCGCGGCGAGCCCGAGGCCGGCCGGCACGATCAGCACCGTCAGGGCGAGGTTGGCCGACGTCAGCATGGCCAGATCGGCATCGGCCTCCGGCGCCGGCCGTCCGGGCAGCAGATAGTTGAGCGGCATGACGACCAGGGCGTTCTGCGCCGAGCTGGCAAAGAAGCTGCCGGCCAGCAGGAAGGCGAAGCGGCCGAACTCGGCCGGCGTCGCGAAGGCGATGAAGGCCAGGCTGAGCAGCAGGTTGAAGGCGCTGTTGAGGGCCTGATCGATGATGGACAGAAGGACGGCCCGCTTCATGACCGGGCGATCCGCGATTTGAGACCGGTGGCGAGACGGCGCAGCCGGCAGCGGGCGGCGTCGGACCAGCCGCCGCGCCGATGACCGAGCGCCAGGACGGCCTCGACATTGCCGGGCTTGATCATGTTGCGCGGCTTGAGGGCGACGGCGGACAGCGCCAGGCCGGACCGGCTGGTGTGGATCTCCGAAAAGCCCTCGGCGACGAGATGGTCAAGGACGCGGGCGTTGAACCCGCCGAAGGGCAGCGCCACCATGTCGACCGCCCGGCCGATGATCTGTTCCAGCGCCGCCCTGCCCTCGCGGACATCCTCGGCGAACTCCGCCGCCGGCATCGTTGCCCAGTTGACGTGGCGGGCACCGTGGACGCCGATGTCCATGCCGAGCGACACCAGTTCGCGCAGGTCGGAGGCCGACAGGCGCCCCGACCGGTCGATGAAGCGGCTCGGCACGAAAAAGGTTCCGGTAAGACCGCGATCGAGGAGCCAAGGCGTCAGCCGCTCGTAGTCGGAGCGGAAGCCGTCGTCGCTGGTGATGCGCAGCCGGACGCCGGTCTGCCGGCACCTTGCCACCAGCGCGTCGAGCACCGGCTCAGCCTCCGAAAACGGCACCCAGGACGACAGCTCGTCGCCGCGCGCGTCGGGGCGCTCGGCGACGTCGTGCAGGCCGACGATCAGCTCGAACCGGGGGGCGCCGTCAGCTGCCACCTCTCACCTCCGACCACCAGGGGATGACCGTCCGGACCAGAATGCGGACGTCAAGACCGATCGTCCAGTCGTCGATATAGCGCAGATCATGGGCGACCCGCGCCGCCATGGCGTCGACGGTGGGTGTCGGGCCGCGATGGCCGCTCACCTGGGCGAGGCCGCTCATGCCGGGGCGGACGCTGTAGCGGCGCATGTAGCCCGCGACGAGCGGCGTATACTGCACGTCGAGCGCCACCGGATGCGGCCGTGGCCCGATCAGCGACATGTCGCCGAGGACGACGTTGAACAGCTGCGGCAGCTCATCAATGCTGGTGCGGCGCAGGACGTGGCCGATGCGGGTGATGCGGGCATCGCCGATGGTCGCCTGGCGAAACACCTCGCGGCTCGCCGTCGCCGTCATGGTGCGGAACTTGTAGATGCGGAAGGTGCGACCGCCGAGGCCGTGGCGCTCCTGGGGAAACAGGATCGGGCCGGGCGTGTCGAGCCGGATCAGCATGGCGACGAAGATGAGCAGTGGCGCCAGCAGCAGCAGTCCGGCGGCGGCACCGACGATATCGATGGCGCGCTTCAGCCGTGATGTGGCGGCGGCCGGCGAGCCGACGTCATCCACCGTGCAGGATTGGCTCACTTCAGTCATGGCGTGTCCGTGTTGCGGTAAACAGAGCGGCCAGGGCGGCCCGCATCGGGGTCGGCTGGAAGGTGTCGCCATAGGGCAGGCCCTGGTTGTCGCCCCCCTGCCCACCCTTGCGCAGCCAACTGTCGGCGTCGGAGATGCCCCAGGTGGTGACGCCGGCCAAGGCGGACCGATCGAACAGACCGTCCAACACCTTCGTCACCTCGTCGGCGGCGCGCTGGCGTCGGCGCGCAAGGCTGCGGCCGGCGGCATCGTCGTGCTCGCGCACGTCGAGTTCGGTGACGGCAACCGACAGGCCGAGGCCCGTCACCTCGTCGAGGAAGCGGTTGAAGAGGCGCCCGTCGAAGCGCCGCCGGATGTCGAGGTGGCATTGCAGGCCGACGCCGTGCACCGGCACGCCCGCCCGCACCAGCCGTTCGAGCAGGGCCAGCAGACCGACGCGGCGGGCTTCCTGCGCCTCGTCGTCATAATAAAGGTGGTCCTCGTTGAGGTAGAGGCGCGCCGACGGCGCCGCCTCGGCCGCCAGACGAAACGCCTCGGCGACGTAATCGGGGCCAAGCATTCGATAAAACGGGGTGCGCCGCATCAGGTCGGCGCCGCCGTCACGCGGCTCGATCGCCTCGTTGACGACGTCCCACTCGAAGAAGGCGTCGCGATAGTGCCCGGCCACCGTCTCTATATGCGGCACCACCACGCTGTCCCAGCCGCCGCGGCCGTCAAGCGCCTCGATGCCGTCCGGCAGATGCTCATGCCAGAGCAGCGTGTGGCCGCGCATCCGCTTGCCGGCCGTCCGCGCCGCGGCGACCAGCCCGTCCATGGCGGTAAAATCGGCCGCGGCGGTGATGGCCGGCGTCAGCGCCCCCCACTTGAGCTGCCATTCCGGCACCCAGACCGAGCAGTCCCGCTCGAGCGGCGCGACGAAGGCGCTGCCGTCGGTGAGCAGGGCGGTCGATACGGCGGCGCCGAAATAGCGGCCGGATCGCGCCGCCAGCGCGCCGAGCCCGGCATCCGCCGCGACGGCAGTCACCGCCGGCAGGCTGGCGCAGGTGGCCAGAAAGGAACGCCGGGTCAATCGCATCTATTCGGCCGACATCTGGTAGGGGAAAGCATCATCAGGCGATGGGACAAGCTCCCCGCCGGCCGTGAGGGCGTCGCGGAAGAAGGCGATCGTCAGCGGCAGGCCGGCCGCCAGCGGGATCGTCGGCGTCCAGCCAAGCAGCCGCTCGGCCTTGGCAATGTCGGGCCGGCGCCGCTTGGGGTCGTCGGATGGCAGCGGCAGATGGGTCACGGACGAACGGGAACCGGTCAGCTCCATCACCAGCCCGGCCAGCTCGATCATGGTGAACTCGTTGGGATTGCCGAGGTTGACCGGCGTCTTGACGTCACTGGCCATCAGGCGGACGAGGCCATCGACCAGATCGTCGACGAAGCAGAAGGACCGCGTCTGCGAGCCGTCGCCATACAGGGTGATGGGCTGCTGGCGCAGCGCCTGGACGACGAAATTGGAGACAACGCGGCCGTCGTCGTGCTGCATGCGCGGGCCGTAGGTGTTGAAGATGCGGGCGATGCGGATATCGGCGCCGCGCTCCTGCTCATAGGCGTGGAACAGGGCTTCGGCCGCCCGCTTGCCCTCGTCGTAGCAGGCCCGCTCGCCGAACGAATTGACGTTGCCGAAATAGTCTTCGGTCTGCGGGTGGATGAGCGGATCGCCGTAGACCTCGCTGGTCGAGGCCTGGAGAACGCGCGCCCGCTGGCTGACCGCCAGCTCCAGCACGTTCACCGCGCCGAGCAGATTGGTCCGGAGCGTGGTGATCGGGCTTTCCTGATAGTGGACGGGCGACGCCGGGCAGGCGAGATTGTAAATCTCGTCCACCGCCATCTCCGGCAGAGGCGCGGCGATGTCGGCGTCGATCAGGCGGAAGTTCGGGTTGGACAGGTGCCGGTGATGGTTGGTCCGGCGGCCGGTGTGGAAGTTGTCGAGACTGATCACCCGATGGCCGGCCGACAGCAATCGGTCACAGAGATGGCTGCCGACAAACCCGGCCCCGCCGGTGATGAGGATCGTCTTTTGATCGTTCGAGGGCATGCTCTGTTCCAAATCTCCACCAAATCTCTATTCGGCGGCCATGAGATGTCTGGGGTCGTACGGCGGGCGGGCACGCCGCGGTTTCGGCGCCCCGACGACCAGGTAGGCGATCCAGGCGATGCCGAAGCCGGCGACGGCGCCGAGGAAGGCGCTGGCGGCAAGAACCACCAGGGCGCGCGGCCCGCTCGGCCTTTCCGCCGGCCGGGCCGGCGAGATGATCCGGGCCGTCGTCGTCGGCAGGGAAACCTGTTCGCGCGCCTGCTTGGCCTTGGTGGCGAAGCTGTCGAACAACTCGCGGTTCTGCCGGGCGGTCTCTTCGAGTTCCCGCAGCTTTACCGACGCCGTCTTCGAGCCGGACAGGGTTTGCTGCGTCCGGGTCATCATCTCCTCAAGCGACGCCTTCTTGCGGGCGGCTCCCTGCAAATCGGCGTCGGCGCTGGCGATCTGACGGGCCATCTCGGCGTCGAGCGCCGTCTGCAGCGACTGGCGGTTCATCTGCGCCCGAATGAGGCGCGGATGGCGCGGACCGAATGTCGCGGCCAGGATGCGCTCCTCGGCGGCGGCCTGATCGAGGGCGGTGTGGAGTTGCGCCACCTGCGGCGACGTCGACGCCGCGGCGCCGCTCAAGCGCAACATGTCGAGGCTGGCCCGCGCCGCCTCCGCCGCCACGGACGCGCTGACCAGTTGGCTGCTCAGCTCGGTCAGCTGCCGCTCGGCGATCAGCACCCCCTCGGAATCGATCAGGTCATTCTGCTGCCGGTAGGCCTCGACCGCCCGCTGCGACGCTTCGCTGACCCGGCCGAGTTCGGCAAGGCGCTGTTCCAGACTGGTCGCCGACTGGCGGGCACTGTCGTCGACGACGTCCTGTCCATCCGACAGGTAGATGTCGGCAAGCGCGTTGGCGAGCGCCGCGGATCGCTCGGCAGACTTGGTCGTCACGGCGATATCGAGCACATAGGTGTTGTCGACGCGCTTGACCTCAATGGCCTTCTGCAGCCAGACGAGCGCCCGACCATAGGCGGTGGCGCCGCCGGATGGACGATCGTCCGGTCCGTAGAGCAGGGATCTCACCTGGCTGCGCAGGCCGGAGATCAACCCCGGCGCCTCTGAGCCGATCGCCGGTTCACGGTCGAGCCCTTCCCGCTCGACCAGTTTGCCGAGCACCGACTGCGAGGTGATGATGGCAAGCTGGCTGTCGACCAGCGCGCCATCGGCGCCCTGGGACGACGAGCCCATGCCGGTCGGGGTGACGGAGAAATCGACGAGGGTGCGCGGGCGGGGATCGATGAAGACGGAGGCGCTGGAGGTGAAGGTCTTGGGCGACAGCCAGACGACGGCAAGGCCGCACACGACGAACACGGAGATGACCATAGCGATCAGGCGCCAGCGACAAGCGAACGCTTGGGCCAGAATCCGTAGATCGTCGGAAAGACTGGCCGCACCAGTCCCTCCGCCCGAATGCTCAGGCACTCTCATTTTCATGCACCGACCCTAAAAAGACGCGTGCTCTCTTGGCGTTCGTTTAGCACCAGCCGGTCGCTGCGGTAAGGAATTGTTAAAGTTTTAGTTAACGTTGACACGTTCGCCGGAAGAAGAAATATCAATCCAGGGTCGAGAAATACTCGGATACACTTCACCATCAATCCGAGCGCGGATGACCGCCTGACCGAGGCCGGAAACAGGCAACCACGGGTCGCGTTGCAAAGCCGGGACGGCGCTCTCCAGGATGCGATGCCAACGCAGGCGAACCAACCGCCGCCCGAGCCGGCCTTTGCCACCCCCTCCAGCCCGCGCCAGGACGACATGCCTCTGCATGCAGCCTCCTGACGGCAGCGTTCGAGCGAAACCGCCACCCCATCACTTCACAAAATCGCAGGTTATGTGAAGTTAGGTCGTCACCTCGGATCTGGACGGCTGTCGGCGCTCGCCATGGGCCAGCCCGAATTCGACACATTCCCAACGCGATCGAGATGAACCCCGCTTGAGAAAATCCGCCAGTATTCCGGCATATCCCATCTCGACGCACGCCTTCCGCGCAGCGGCCGGCCCTTTCCACCCCTCGGCGCAAGCCCCCTGGGCCCACTACAACCAATTGCCTAGGCCATAGGTGTTCATTCTCACTTCACTGTTTGACGTTTTTTTGTGATGTTGAGTCGCTTTTCGAGAAAGGGTGCTTCCGTGTCAGACCTGCGCTTCGCTACTCGCCTGAATTCATTCGCCTGCCGCCCCGAACTGGAGTGGCCGGGCCTCAGTGGCAAGCCGTCCGTCATTCAGATGGCAGCGCGGGCCGCCAAGGTGAGCGGCCTCACCGACGTCGACCTCAATTATCCCGATCATGTGAACGGCGAGCCGGCGGCTCTGGCGCGGCAGATCCGCGACCTTGGCCTTGAGGTCAACGGCCTCGCCATGCGCTACTACTCCAACCCGGCCTTCAAGATCGGCGCCTTCACCAACCCCGACCCCGCCGTTCGCCGCGAGGCCATCGACCTCACCAAGCGCGGCATCGACGCCGCCCGCGAGATGGGCACCGGCCTGATGACGCTGTGGCTGGGGCAGGATGGCTTCGACTATGCCTTCCAGGCCGACTATCGCAAGCTGTGGCAGGACGAGATCGACGGCATCCGGGAGGTCTGCGACCACGACCCTCAGTGCCTTGTCAGCATCGAGTACAAGCCCAACGAGCCGCGCTCCTTCGCCGTGATGCCCGATTGCGCCACCACGCTTCTGGCCATCGCCGATGTCGCTCGGCCGAACCTCGGCATCACGCTCGACCTCGCCCACGTGCTCTACGCCGACGAGCAGCCGGCGTTTGCCGCCGCGCTGGCCGGCAGCCACAGCCGCATTCTCGGCATCCACCTCAACGACGGCTACGCCAAGCGCGACGACGGCCTGATGGTGGGGGCGGTGCATCCGCTGCAGACCATCGAGCTGTTGCGCCAGATGCGCACCGACGGCTACGGCGGCGCCATCTACTTCGACACCTTTCCCGACACCACCGGTCTCGATCCCGTTCACGAATGTGAAGTGAACATCGCGACGGTGCGCCGGATGTTTGCCGTCATGGATCGTCTCGACGGCGACAATCGTCTTGCTGCGGCGATCGCCCGCCAGGACGCCGTTTCGGCTCTCGCCATCGTCAACGAACTGACCTTTGGCGGCGCCTGAACCTGTCAGCGCCGAAAACGGCGCCGGCTACCTTTTTACCTGATGGGAGGATGAAGACTATGAGGACCAGTTTCAAATCGACGGTATGCGCGACGGTCGCCTTGGCGTTCATGGCCGGATCGGCCTGGGCGGCCGAGCTTGCCAAGCTGAACTCCGACACCGAGAAGGACCGCATCGCCTGGTCCGAGCTCGATGCCAAGTTCGGCCCGCTGCCGGCGCTGAAGTCCGGCCTGCGCGTCGGCGGCGTCTCCAAGACGCTGACCAACGAATACTGGCGCTCGCTCGGCGAGGGCTACCAGAAATACGCCGACAAGACCGGCGTGTCGGTGGTCTACCAGGCGGCCCAGAGCGAGGGCGACCAGCTCGGCCAGCTGACCATCGCCGAGGGCCTGATCACCCAAGGGTATGACGTGCTGCTGGTGTCGCCGCAGACCGACGCCAACCTGCAGCCGATGATGGAGCAGGCCAAGGCCGCCAACATTCCCGTCGTCAACGTCAACGACGCGGTGATCCCGAGCGCCGAGCACTACGTCGGCAACGTCCAGCGCGACAACGGCGTGCGCGTCGCCCGCTGGTTCATCGCCAACCGTCCCGAGGGCGGCAAGGTGGCCGTGGTCGAAGGACAGGCCGGCGTTTATGCCGCCGTGCAGCGCACCGACGGCTTCAAGACGACCATCACCACCGACTCCAAGAAGTTCGAAGTGGTCGCCTCGGTTCCCGGCAACTGGGACCGCCAGACCTCCTATGACGCAGCGACCAACATCCTGCAGCAGCATCCCGACCTCATCGGCTTCTACTGCAACAACGATGGCATGGCCCTTGGCGTCGTCGAAGCGGTCAAGGCGGCCGGCCTCGCCGACAAGGTGGCGGTGTTCGGCACCGACGGCATCTCCGACGCCTACGCCTCGATCAAGGCGGGCGAGCTGACCGGCACCGTCGACAGCTTCCCGGTGCTGACCGGCGAAGTGGCCATGGAGGCCGCCCTGCGCCTCGTCTCCGGCCAGCCGCTGCCGCGTGTCGTCTCGACGCCGCAGGCGCTGATCACCAAGGACAACGTCGCCCGCTACCAGGATGCCGGCGACACCCTGCGCGCCGTGCTGATCGAAGACGAGAAGAAGTAAGAGCCTGACTCTCTAGGGATGGACGCCGGCCGGCA
>Ga0316604_10001440_pt1 | contig 21192 bp, 19 predicted proteins | sample OWC_soil_day20_C_FD_207650 | JGI IMG/M metagenome (GOLD analysis project Ga0316604, IMG submission 207650) | Wetland soil microbial communities from Old Woman Creek delta, Ohio, United States - OWC_soil_day20_CT | ecosystem: Environmental > Terrestrial > Soil > Wetlands | place: USA: Ohio...
TTAACAAAACAAAAGCCTTGGCTTACCAAACTGTTTTTTTCAGCAGGTAGGCGCAAGGCTTCCTCATTAGACTTCCATAATAATTGGTAATATCATTGGACGGCGTCGCGTACGCTCATATAAATATTTGCCCAGCGTGTCGCGAACATTTGATTTAATGGCCGCCCATTCGGTTACACCATTAAGCTCACATTTTTCCAGAGCCTGTCGTACTCGCTCTTTGGCATCATCCATTAGTTGCTCAGATTCACGTACATATACGAAGCCGCGGGAAACAATATCTGGCCCAGCAGCGACTTGTCCACGCTGTTTATCCATAGTTACAACAACAATTAATATTCCATCTTGCGAAAGTTGCCGGCGATCTCTTAGCACAATGTTGCCGACATCACCAACTCCGAGACCATCTATTAAAACATTGCCAGCAGTAACCCTTCCCGTGATTGCACCTTTTTCGGCAGTAAATTCTAGTGTTTGCCCATTTTCAGCAATAAAAATATTTTCCTTCGGCATCCCCAATGCTTGTGCCAATTGGGAATGCTTGATTAAATGTCGATATTCTCCATGTACGGGGATAAAAAACTTAGGCCGTATAAGATTGTGCATTAATTTAAGTTCTTCTTGACTAGCATGCCCCGAAACGTGAATCCCCGAGGTTGACTCATACACAACTTCTGCTCCCTGCCTAAAAAGAAAATCTATTGTGCGTGAAACTAACTTCTCATTACCTGGTATTGGCGTAGCCGAAATAATTACTGTATCGCCCGGAATAATCTCGACTTTTTTATGATCTGACATAGCCATTCTGGTTAGTGCCGACATTGGCTCACCTTGGCTCCCTGTTGTTAAAATGACAATTCCTGATGCTGGGTAATTATTAATTTCATCAACATTGATAATCACGCCTTCTGGTACATTCAAATAGCCTAGTTCCAGCGCAATAGTAACAACATTGACCATACTCCGGCCAAGTATCGCTACCTTGCGTCGATACTTACAAGCAGTATCGATGGCCTGCTGAATTCGATGAATATTGGACGAAAAAGAAGCAATAATAATACGTTCACGCGCTGTACGAAACGTTTCATCAAAAGTTACACCAACCGATTTTTCACTCTGCGTATAACCAGGGCGCTCGGCGTTGGTACTGTCGGCTAAAAGCACTAGCACCCCCTGATCACCCAGCTCAGCAAATTTGTGAAAATCGGTAACCTTACCATCTACTGGCGTTTGATCAAGCTTAAAATCACCTGTATGGACAATCACCCCTGCGGGTGTCTTTATGGCTAACGCGGCTGCGTCAGCGATACTATGGCTTACCCGAATAAAATCTATTTTGAAATTACCAATTTGAATTTGGTCGCCTGGTTTAACAGCCTGCAAATTATTGGTAGAGACATTATTTTCTTTTAAACGTCCTTCTAAAATTCCAATCGTCAAGCGAGTTCCATATACAGGTACATCCAGCTGTTTTAACACATATGGCAAAGCCCCAATATGGTCTTCATGACCATGTGTCAGCACAATTGCTTTAACTAAATCACGGTTGTCCATCAGATAGGTAATATCAGGAATAACCAGATCAATGCCAAGCATGTCGTCTTCGGGAAACATCAAGCCAGAATCAATTACTATTATCTCATCACCGTAACGGATAACAGTCATGTTTTTACCAATTTCCCCCATCCCGCCCAAGGGAATTATCTGCACTTTGTTTGGTTGTCGTGACAAAAAAACATACACCTCCAGAATTTTTAAATTTAGTATTTCTTACGTTCTAACCGCCCGTTCATTAAACCGCTACATAAAAAAACCGGCCGTCCTGCCCACTTGTCAATAATTATAACCTATTTAACAACCTCTGACAACAAGTGGTACTGCTCACTCTGGAATATTATATGCAAATATTGTCTAGACATGCAAAAAAACCGGCAGCACTCGCTACCGGTCAAAAATTTAATTATAAAGCTCCTATTGCCTGCATTACATTTTTTAGTTGTTCCTCTTCACTCGCTGTAAGAGACACTAACGGCAGTCTTACTGGGCCTGCATTTATTCCAAGAATATTGACAGCTTTTTTGATAGGTATTGGATTGGTAGTAACAAAGATAACTTTAAAGAAAGGCATAAGTTCAAGATGTAATGCCTGCGCTTTATTCAGATCACCAGCCAAAAACGAGGTTATCATTTCCTGCATACGGTTACCTACAACATGAGCGGCCACACTAATTACCCCGCAGCCACCTACAGACAAGATCGGTAAGGTCAGCCCATCATCCCCACTATACACCCAAAAGTCATTGGGTGTTGTGCGGATAATTTCAGAAACTTGGTCTAGGCTGCCACTTGCTTCTTTAACAGCAACAATATTCTCAATTTCGGCCAAACGCGCAATGGTTGTTGGTAACATATTAGAAGCGGTACGTCCAGGAACATTATATACGATCAATGGCAGCATTGTTGAGTCCGCAATGGCTTTAAAATGCTGGTAATAACCTTCTTGCGGCGGCTTATTATAATAGGGACCAACAAGCATTGCGCCATGCACACCAATCTTTTCAGCTTCTTTAGTCAATTCAATAGAAGCTCTCGTATCGTTTGAACCGGTGCCAGCAATGACAGTAGCCTTATCACCTACAGCCTCCAATACTACTTTGAACAATTTCAGCTTTTCATCTGTAGCTAATGTAGCCGCTTCACCAGTGCTGCCCGCAACTACCAATCCATCAGAACCGTTATTTACAAGATATTTCGCCAAATTAGCAACTTCACTATAATTCACACTATAGTCAGCATTAAACGGGGTTACCATTGCGGTTAAGACTTGCCCGAAATTTTTCATTACACTCGCCCCTTATTAATTTGATAAGCCAAATTTCTCATGAAGCGATTTTACAGCAGCCCCAACATCACTTTGTGGCACAAGCACAGAAATAGATGTATGGGAGTCAACTGTCTGGAGAATAACAATTTTATTACGAGACAGAGCTTCAATAAAATTTGCCATCACGCCTGGTACTTCTCGCATTCCGCCACCAACTACAGATACCTTTGCACAATGTTCCAGTATTTCAAATTTACAACTTAGACGTTTGAGTTTTATTGATGCTTTTTCGGCCTGATCAGCATTAATAGTAAACATGATCTCGCCTGGATGAATATTAATTAAATCGACGCTAATACCATTATCAGCCATTGTCTTAAATACCTTAAAACTTGCATCATTTCCCATAGTATCATCAAGATGAACTTTAATCTGAACAATATTAGTCAAATAGGTTACACCTGTGGCGACACGGTCAACTACATTTACGTTATCGTTGTCTTCTTTGGCGATATTCGTAATAAGTGTACCGGGAGCTTCTGAAAATGTTGATTTTACTACAAGAGGAATATTTTTTTGCATAGCAATTTCAACTGCGCGGGGATGTATTACCTTAGCCCCTTGATGAGCCAGTTGACATACTTCCCCATAACTTATGCAATCAAGAATTTTCGCATTCTCAACAATTCTTGGATCAGCTGTCATAATGCCTTCAACATCTGTATATATTTCGATCATGTCAGCCTTTAAAGCTGCGCCTAAGACTGATGCACTAGTATCGCTGCCACCGCGTCCCAAGGTGGTAAATTCACCTTCACCCGTCATACCTTGAAAGCCACACACAACAGGTACTTTTCCCTGTTTTAAATAACTGATTATCCGTGTTGGATCACATTTTGAAATACGAGCGTCAGTAAAGTTATCATCAGTAATAATACCCGCATTTCCTCCCGTTAACATAACTGCGTCCATACCAGCGGCCTGCAGCGTACCGGCCATAATCACGGCTGAGATCATTTCGCCGCAGCACATAATCTGATCAAGCTCGCGGTCAGCAATATTCTTATAGGCTGACCGCGCAATATCGATTAGTGTATCTGTAGCGTAAGGAGCTCCCTGACGTCCCATAGCCGAAACTACAACTACCGGATTAAAGCCTTGATCCCGCGCTATTTCAATCTTGCGCAGTACAAGTTCCCGCACTTCAGGTGATGCTACAGATGTGCCCCCGAACTTCTGGACAATTATTCGCATTTTGTACACCTCAAATTAAATTATGATCAATCATATACTCAGCTATTTGCACAGCATTAAGCGCTGCACCTTTGCGAATTTGATCGCCTACTACCCACATATTTAATCCATAAGGCACAGTTTTGTCTGCCCGAATACGACCAACAAACACTTCATTACTGTCTGAAGTATATAGTGGCATAGGATACAACATTTCAGCCGGGTTATCTTGTACAATAACACCAGGAAATTTAGCCAATACTTGTTTTGCTTCTTCAGGCGACAGCGGGCTATTAAGCTCTATGTTTATTGATTCAGAATGACTGCGATATACCGGCACCCTCACCGTCGTCGCAGTTATTCCGATGTTATAGTCATTGAATATTTTATGAGTCTCATTGACCATTTTCATCTCTTCTTTGGTATAAGCCTCTTCAACAAATACGTCTATTTGCGGTAAGAGATTAAACGCGATTTGATAATGTTTGGGCAAACTGGCGCTCGGTAAAATATTAGCTTCTACAGGACGATTTTCTACAACTGCCTTAACTTGGTCAGTCAGTTCATCAATGCCTTCTTTGCCAGCACCGGAAACAGCCTGATATGTAGAAACAACTATACGTTTAATCTTTGCCACATCATATACAGGCTTTAATGCCATAACCATAATAATTGTCGAACAGTTAGGGTTAGCAATAATCCCTTGATGCTTTTTTATGGCCTCTGGGTTAACTTCTGGCACGACCAAAGGTACATTCGGGTCCATGCGGAAGGCACTTGAATTATCAATGACAACCGCCCCGCGTTTAGCGGCCTCGGGTGCTAATGTTTTACTAATTGAGCCGCCTGCAAATAAGGCAATTTGCACATCATTAAATGAATCGGGTGTCGCCTCCTCAACAATGTAGTCTTTACTCATAAATTCGATAGTTTTACCTGCAGACCGTTCAGACGCTAACAATTTCAATTGGTTAAACGGAAAGTTGCGCTCTTCAATAAGTTTTAAAAATTCTTGGCCAACTGCTCCAGTTGCCCCTAAAATTGCTACATTATACTTTTTCATTGTAAATTAGTCCCCCATTCAATAATCATAAATATGCTCATATATTTGAAGTTGGCTTCGTTCTTTGCAACGCTTTAGCCCATTATATGTTCAAGACCAAAAATCAGCCCATCAACAGTTAGCACTTTTTTACAAGCCAGTACTACTCCCGGCATAAACGATTCTCTGGATATTGAGTCATGGCGAATCGTTAGGGTTTGGCCTAATCCACCGAAAATCACTTCCTGGTGAGCTACATAGCCAGGCAGTCGAACACTGTGCAATCGAATACCTGACAAATCACCGCCACGAGCACCAGTCAGTTTTTCTTTCTCATCTGGATGGCCTTGCTGCATTGTTCCCCGTACACTGGCAATTAATTCAGCGGTTCTAAGACCTGTGCCAGATGGGGCATCCAGCTTTTGATCATGATGCATCTCGATAATTTCAACATGCGGCAAATACTTGGCGGCCTCTTGGGAAAGTTTCATCATAAGAATAGCACCTATGGAAAAATTAGGTGAAATAATTGCATTAACCTTGGAAGCTGCACATAGCTCACGAATATCCTCAATATCAGTTTCCGTTAATCCGGTTGTACCCACAACTGGGCAGACGCCATTTTTTATGGCAATTTTAATGTTGCTTAAAACTGATTGCGGATTAGTGAAATCAACCATAACTTGTGGTTTAGTTTCATTGACAACAGTAACTAAGTCATTGCCAACCGTTACTCCTGTTTTTCCTGCGCCGATAATATCGCCTACATCGGCAAAGTCGGAATTTATATCTACTGCTCCGACTACGCTTAAATGCGGGTCCTTATGAACTGCTCGCAATACTTCCCGTCCCATTTTGCCATAAGCGCCACATACCATCACTCTAATCAAGCGCTATCCACCTCCTGTTTAATAAGAAAAGCAGCTGGTGAGCGCATTTCTCACCAGCTGCCAAAACAGCATTTTTCTGACCTTAGGAAAATATATGTGTATATATATCGTCCCTGACCAGATGAGATAGCACTCCACCAAGTAATGGTGACAGTCTTAAATCTATTTGATGTAAGACCAGTAAGAAGATTCGGCATTCTTTCTTACTTCGGCGGTCGCCCCTTTTCTTTCAGCTCATCGATTCCACTCTCACTGAAAGTACTTTTGACTCCCGCACCTCTACTTCATCCTTTACAGGATGTTGCTTATTCATTTTATACACATTCTATACCAAAGGTTCCATCATTGTCAATAAATATTAAAAGCTGTTTATTTATTCATCCACGACATTCCAGTGAAAACTATGTTTAGGTTAATGCATGAGTTTCTACGTCTTTTGCCCCGTTTTGACGCAGGATCTGAGCTGCTTGATTCGCTTTCGCGGCATCAGAGCGGATTATTGCCAGAATTCCACCTTGTGCTACCTCTTGTTCATAGCGTCTTCCTACTTCAGCCGGAATGCCCCAATCAATAAGCCCACCCGTAATACCGCCTGCTACCGCCCCACTCAAAGCGGCAGCAATTGGCCCAGCGGCTAGTACTGGTCCTACACCAGGAATGGCTAAAGCACCTGCTCCCAAAAGCAAACCGCCAATACCGCCTAACGTGCCACCTGCTAGGGCACCATCGGTAATATCATCTTCAACATATTCAGTATCTTGGCCTTGCTGCTTTTTGTTTTTGGAAACAATATTTATTTCTTCGGTTGTAAAGCCTTTCGTTCTAAGAGCATTTACTGCCTGCTCAGCATTATCACGAGAATTAAATACACCAATTACGCTTTTAACTCCCGTAGTACCTGCCTGCATTCCAGGTGACTTAGTTTGCGCCGCAGAACTCGTAGTTTGTGTTTGGAGATTTGCAGTTTGCGCTTGACCACCTGTATAGCTATTTACTAAAGCGTTTCCTGTCTGGCCTGTAGGTTGAGCTGTTGGCTGCTTCCCAATATTTCCTTGCATAGCACCTGTAGAATTGTTCGTTATTGACATTAATAAGCCTCCTAACATTAGTCTGATATACAGTTTAATGTTAGGCTTAACAAGTACAACACTTTTTATTCCCGATCATCTAGAATACATGTGATCATAAGCGTTATTTAAATCAACAATAACAACTTCATCTCCTATGCGTTTGATTGCCTGCCATGGTATTGTTACTAGCTGATTGTCACCTAAAAAGTTAAATAGTGTATTTCTTTTGGGCAGAATTAATCCACCAATAACACCAGAGCGACTGTCAAAAGTAAGCTCACACTCACCAACGATACCTAACCGCGCACCATCTCCCAAATTAATAACTTCTTTTCCAGTCATTTCACTTATCCGCATACTTTCACCTACTTGCTATCAAATAGTTTAACAAAAAACGGTTGAACAACCGCCACTACTATAGCCGTCATCGCCAGCGGATCGAACATAATTATACTGACAGTTATCCGTTCAGGTATCTCCAATTTTAAAAATGAAACAATCATTACCAAAGAAATATATACGCCGCCGGCAGTGGCAACTAAATCTCGTACGGCATTAGCAAAGGGCGATGGCTTTGGCTCAACTGAGGGTATATTGTCCAAGGACATCCGAGAGTGGCAAACACGTACCCAAACAGACCCCATAACCATCAAGACAACCAGTACTAATGTCATCCAGGTATACACAGTAGCCCTCCTTAACCTGCTTCTACCAATGTATATGGCGAATTAGCATAAGTTATGAAAGGAAATCGCCATTTGTTACTGTCCTGTACTCCCAAAACCGCCTGAACGAAGATTATTGACGCAATCGTTATCTGTTTTTAGGTACTTATAAAAAATTCCCTGGGCTAGTCTGGTTCCTTTGGTAATTGTCACAGGTTCTGATCCCTGGTTAAAAACGGGAAGTAAAATATGTCCCTCATTTTCCTGATTATTATAATAATCGGCATCAATAATACCTTGCCCATTAATTAAACTCAAGCTATGCTTAATAGCCAAACCAGAACGAATATGAATACCGAGATATTCGTCTTCTTCCATATAGGCTTTAACTCCTGTTGGAACTAAGATAACCTTTCCTGGAAGTAAAGTAATGTCTTGGGCAATTGTAAGATCATACCCGGCACTTAACGCAGTCTTACGAATCGGTAATTTTATATCTGATTCTCTATATTGACTAATTACCTCAAATCCTCTTGCCATACTATTCTCCTTCTTAAAAACTGAAATCAGTATTAATATTTAATGAGTCAGCAGGGCCTAGCGCAGTAAAACACAGTTTTTCAGCAACAAGCATTTGCTCAATCATCTGGTTTACCTCATCTAGCGTTACCCTGTCAATTTTGCTTACAACTTCATCTAAAGAAACAAATTTTTCTAAAGTAACTTCCATCTTGCCAATACGGGACATCCTGCTGCTTGAACTCTCTAAGCCCAGCAGCAGGCTCCCCTTTATTTGCTCTTTTGACTTAGTCAGTTCCTGCTCAGTTATGCCTTTCATTTTAAAATCCTTCAAGTTTTCTATAATAAGATCCAACACTTGATTTACATTTCCCGGACGAGTGCCTGCATAAACGGTAAGCAATCCGGAATCTTTATAACTATTTTGATAAGAATAAATAGAATAGGCCAGACCACGCTCTTCGCGGATAGCTTGGAACAGTTTAGAACTTATTCCTCCGCCTAGCATATTATTAAAAATATACGCAGGATAGATTTGGGGATGCTCTAGCGGCACACTTAATGCACCTAAACATATGTGCACTTGCTCGGAATCTTTGTTAATAATCGTTCTGGCTGGTGCAAAGGCCGGGGTAGTTATCGCCAATTTTCTTTTTTGTCCTTTAAAGTCACTAAAATAGCGAGCTACTAATCCTACAAACTCTTCATGGCTTATATTGCCGGCAGCAGCAATTACCAAATTATCTGGAGTGTAAAAATCATGGTAATATTTCATTACTGAATCGCGATTAAATCGTTCAATTGAATCAGTCGTGCCTAAAATATTCCGTCCAAGCGGGTGGACAGGCCACACGGTATCCAAATGAATGTCATGAACCAATTCATCTGGTGAGTCTTCATACATATGTACTTCTTCAAGTACTACCTGGCGCTCACGTTCAATGTCTTCTTCGGCAAATTTTGATGCAAGCAGCATATCGCTTAGAATATCCATAGCTAAATCAGCATGAGAATCCAAAACCTTCAAGTAATAACAAGTACATTCTTTGGCAGTAAACGCATTCAATTGCCCACCAACAGCATCAACTATCTCAGCAATATCCTTGGCTGAACGCCGTGCCGTTCCTTTAAACATCAAGTGCTCAATAAAATGAGAAACTCCATGATTATATTCCTCTTCAAACCTTGATCCTGTTGCCAGCCATACGCCCATACTAACTGATTTCACATACGGAATCGTTTCCGATACGACGCGAATTCCATTTGGCAATACTGATTTTTTATACATAAATCTCCTTATCATTGAACAAAAATGACACCTTCCTATTTTACTGCAAATTGTTCTTATTGGTATACGTTTCAAAAAAATAATTTTCCAATATAGTATAATCCTTATTATACCTAAATTTGCTAATAAAGAAAACACAGCTTGCGCCGAGCCTTTGGCGACAACGCAAGCTGTGTTGCCCTTATCCTGCTTTTAAGATACTAGTTGTTAAAGTATTTTACTACTCCGTTAAAAATACCCTGGGCTATTTTATTCCGATAATTATCTTCCTGTAACCTACTGGCTTCGCTTGCGTTGGTCACAAAGCCCATTTCGACCAAAATACTCGGCATGGAAGTATTGCGCAGCACATAGAAAGTTGCTGAGGAAGTACCTTTATCTACAGCTCCTGTTTCTCTAATAATACTGTTTTGAACCTCAAGTGCTAATTTAGATGATTTGCCACTCGGATAAAAAGTCATAGTTCCATATATGGATGGGTCGGGATTGGAATTAGAATGGACACTGACAAAAATATCTGCATTGTTCGCTTCAGCGATATTCACACGTGCTGCTAACTCCTGCCCTAAGGAACTACCTTCAGGCGCAACTGTACGGTCACTGTCCCTTGTCATGATTACTCTTGCTCCGGCTTTAGTCAGCTTATCCCGAAGTTTGAGACTAACCGCTAAATTATTATCTGTTTCTCTAGTGCTATTAGCCACAGCACCTGGATTACTGCCGCCATGACCAGGGTCAACAACAACAACTTTCCCACGTAATACACCGCTGTCTACAACACCCGTAGTCCCATCACCGGGAGGCAGTGGTGTCACTTTTACTGGATTTTCCGGTAGGATTGTTGCTGCTTTGCCACCGCCGAAAATATTCAATATGGGTCCAAGTATTTTATCAAATAATAAACTAAACAGCTTGCTAAATACATCTGACCCACCACTAGCTCCACTATTTGTAGATGAAACAGTGGAAGCTGCCAGCGTACCAATAACACTGTCCAACGCTGCGGCATGGCTTACTTGTATCGGGCCTGCTATATTAAATACTAAAACCAAAAGCATCGTTACTATCAATATTTTTTTACTATCCACCATAAACCTCCTGTGTGGTTTTATTTGAAATCACTTGTGAAATAGTTCCCGTAGAACTGGCCAAACGTCGGGATCTTCTTCGCCAAGCTTCCACATAGCTGCACCAGCAATGTCATATTTGGTAATAAGCGCCAGCTTATGTTTTAAACTTTCGCCATTTTCAAACCAAACTGTATGCGCAATACCATCAGCAGCAGTGTAACTAAAATACGGAGATTTCGATGCATCATCCCATTGTACTGCTTGTCCATAACGCTGAGATAAATCCATTATCGCCTTATACTCTAGCGACTGTGTGCCTTGGGCTGACCAATCATAACCATAGGCCGCAATCCCAAGGTATAATTTATTCTTAGGAATAAACTTGAGCGCATATTTTAGGCTGTTTTCTACCCAACCAATATCCGCAATCGGGCCTGGCCCACTCCACATGCCATGATTGTCATAAGCCATAATCATAATCTTGTCAGCATAGTTAGCCAGCTCTGCATAGTCATAGGCAGCTGCCACATCATTATTTTCATTTTGTTTAGGAAAAACATCAATTGTCACAAGCAAGCCTTGTGGTTTGAGACGAGCAGAAAGCTCCCGCATAAATGCTGTCAGGTTATCGCGATCCTCAGCAGGCACCATTTCAAAGTCAACATTGATTCCATCAAGATTATACTTCTTGATATATGCCTCAAAATTGTCAATCGCTTTAGTCCTAAGTACCGGATTTGCCAGTACGGTATGAACTGGCGCAGTAGTGTTGTTATCTTGTTTGGCATTATTAACTAGCAGCAATACTGTCATATCCTTCTGCTGAGCAGTTTTAACCACTGCAGCATGGTCATTGCCGCCGCGGTCAACTACTGTGCCATCAGCCTGCATTGTGGCCCAAAATGGGGCAATTGTTTTAATTACATCAGTATTTTTTACCATCGAGTTATAGGAAGAAGTATCGGCTCCCCACCATTCGGCATAAAAGCCCACAAATTCTTTCGCTGATGCACTAACTAATCCACTAGTAGGGTTATCTTTCGTCGCCCCACCTGTTGAATTGTTAAAGCCATTACCCAACAAATTGCCTAGCAACAGACCAAGAAAAACATCTAACATACCTTTACCTGTACTCATTCCATTCGACACACTAGAGTCATTAGCAGTAGTAGCTTGTCCTAATAAATCAGCTACCGAAAAAGCATATGCAGGGGTAACAGACAACATAATAGTCATCATAAAAACCAACATTACTCCCCAAGATAGTAACTTCTTGTACTTGTTCATATGGCAGCCTCCATTCCATTAAAAAAGCACGGCTTACGCCGGGCCTTTGGCCAAAGTTAAAGTCCAATAACTTAACTATGAATAACCATAATTCAAATTTCATATCTTATGTAAACATAATACTATCATAACTTTATATTTTAAGCAATAAAAAAAGCAGGCTTTCGCCTGCCTATTTATTCTATTTTAGTATATCAGATACTGTTGTTATGGTATATCCCCGCTTCTTTATTTCTTCGATCAATCCTGGTAGAGCCTGCGCAGTTGGTGCTGTCGGATGCATCAATATAATAGCACCATTGTGGAGTTTTTTTAAGACACGTTCTTTGATAACTTCGGGTGGTGGACGCTTCCAATCAATAGTATCAATACTCCACATAATGGTAGTATAATCGATTTCTTGTGCAGCTAACAATACCGTATTGTTGTATTCACCATAGGGCGGTGCATATAAGTTTGTTTTTATTCCTGTAATGCTAGCCACAAGCTCCTCTGTTTTTATTATCTGCTCTTTGTTTTTTTCTTTACTCAAGTTATTAGGATGAGGATGAGTATAAGTATGGTTTCCAAGTTCATGGCCTCGATTTGCCAAATCTTTAAGTACTTCCGGATATTTATTGGCCCAGCTGCCACCAATAAAGAACGTAATATGAATATTATTCTCGTCAAGTGTTTTCAGCATATCCGGGAGATACTCCTCCCCCCAAAACACATTGCAGGCCAAAGCAATTTGGGGCTGAGCTGGATTGCCTTGAAATACCGGCGGCGGTACAGTACCTACCTGCATAGTGTGTAAAAGTGGTTGGATATTTCCTGATAACATAGCAACTACCATAAAAACACCAACAGTAAAATACACATACCAAGAACGAACTTTACCTACCATCACCACTTTACACTGCATCTAATCAACTCCTGCTCACAACGCTTGCGTAGTAATACAGTGTATTACTACTGCCTGTATTTTATGAGCAAAATAAAAGACTTGGCTTATTGCCAAGTCCAACTGATTATCTGCTATTTTGCAGCATCTTCAGGCTGACTCTCCTTTTGTTCTGCCTTCAACAATTCCTTACGAGACAAATTAATACGTCCTTGGCGGTCAACTTCGGTCACTTTGACCATAATTTCATCGCCGACTTTAACAACATCTTCCACTTTGGCAATACGTTCAAGCGCAAGCTGCGAAATGTGCACAAGACCTTCCTTGCCAGGGAGAATTTCGACAAATGCCCCAAAATTCATTAAACGAGTGACTTTACCAGTGTACGTGGTGCCAATTTCCACACTACGCACTAAGGATTCAATGATTTTTACTGCTTTTTGGCCAGCCTCAACGTCAACAGCTGCAATGAACACTTTGCCATCATCTTCAATATCAATGCTAACGCCTGTTTCTTCAATAATTTTTTTAATCGTCTTGCCACCTGGTCCAATAACATCGCGGATTTTATCTGGATCAATTTCCATGGTAATAATGCGTGGCGCAAACGGCGAAAGTTCTGCTCTGGGTTCCTTGATCGCCTCAAGCATCTTACCTAGTATATGCATACGGCCACGTTTAGCCTGTGCCAGCGCGTCTTTAAAAATTTGTTCAGTAATCCCCGATATTTTCATATCCATCTGCATAGCAGTTACGCCTTTAGTGGTACCAGCCACTTTAAAGTCCATATCACCAAGCGCATCTTCCATGCCTTGAATGTCAGTCAAGATTGTGTAATTGCTGCCATCTTTAACTAAGCCCATGGCAACACCAGATACCGGCGCTTTAATTGGAACACCTGCATCCATTAAGGATAATGTACTGCCGCATACACTGCCCATAGAAGATGAGCCATTGGACTCCAATACTTCTGATACTAAACGGAGAGTATACGGAAATTCCATTTCTGAAGGGATAACAGGCAGTAGCGCCCGCTCAGCTAATGCGCCATGACCGATCTCGCGGCGTCCAGGGCCACGTGAAGGTCTGGTCTCACCAACACTAAAGGACGGGAAATTATAATGATGCATATAGCGTTTGGACTCCTCAACCCCAAGTCCATCAAGAATCTGTTCGTCGCCAATAGCTCCTAACGTAGTGATAGTAAACACTTGCGTTTGGCCACGGGTAAACAGCCCTGAACCATGAGTACGTGCTAACAGACCAACTTCACAGGTAATAGGACGTACTTCGTCAATCTGACGGCCATCAGGACGAATTTTATCTACTGTAATCATTTTCCGTACAATCTCTTTGAGAATCTTTTGGAACATATTGCTAATATCTTTGGCATTCTCAGGATAAATTGACAAGAAATGCTCGGTAGCTTCCATTTTAACCTGTTTAATATTTTCCTCGCGCATATGTTTGTCCGCATTAGCTACAGCGATTTTTAACTGTTCGGTTATGTACTCACGCATAGCCACATCTATTTCGGTCGGAACCTCATAAATTGCTTTTTCCATTTTGGGCTTGCCAACCTTGGCAACAATGGTCTCCTGAAAAGCCACTATCTCTTTTATTGCTTCATGACCAAATAAAATAGCCTTAAGCATAGTTTCTTCAGATAATTCATTTGCTCCTGCTTCAACCATCATGATAGCATCTTTTGTGCCTGCTACTGCTAAGTTAAGATCACTTTTTTCTTGCTGCTCTATCGTAGGATTCAAAATAAATTGATTGTCGATCAGGCCAACACGAACGCCACCAACAGGCCCGTTAAAGATAATGTCAGAAATACTTAAAGCACAAGATGCACCAATCATAGCTGCAATATCAGGCGGGTTATTTTGATCCACTGACATTACAGTAGCTACTACGTGCACATCATTACGCAATCCATCGGCAAATAGTGGTCGAAGCGGTCGATCAATTAAACGACTAGCTAAAATAGAAGCTTCACTTGGACGCCCTTCCCGCTTAATAAAGCCACCTGGAATTTTACCTACCGAATATAAGCGTTCTTCATAATCAACTGTTAACGGAAAAAAATCAATACCTGGTCTCGGTTCAGCTGATTGAGTTGCCGCTACCAGAACTGCAGTATCGCCATAACGTACCAACACTGCACCACTAGCTTGTTTCGCCATTTTACCTGATTCAATAATCAAGGTCCGGCCGCCTAGTTCCATCTGGAATGTTTCCATATTATATTTTCCTCCTCTGTATATGCCCCTTTTCTTTTAGCAAAGATTAACTGTTCGACATTTTTCTTATTATTCCCTTTTTTATTTTCTTTAACCTAGGAAAAAAATAAAAAGCGGAAAATCCGCTTTTTACTTATTTCCGCAAGTTAAGTTTTTCCAAGATTGAACGATAACGTTCAATATCGCTTTCACGCAGATAATTCAAGAGACCTCTGCGCTGACCAACCATTTTTAGCAGGCCGCGACGAGAGTGATGATCTTTTTTGTGTTCTCTCAAATGTTCAGTCAAGTAATTAATACGTTCAGTAAGAATCGCAATCTGAACTTCAGGAGATCCAGTATCACTTACATGTACGCGGAATTGTTCAATAAGCATTTGTTTTCTTTCAGGTGTCAACACGTGGTTCACCTCCTTTTTCTTGTCTATCCCCATTAGCCAAGACATCGCCGGAGACTCGATTATCCTCGCTACGGTTAATAATGTGATTTACTCACTAAATGATATTTTATCATAAAATATAAAGTATGTAAACCACAGAAAAATTAAAAATAGTGTTTTCGAGAGAATTTAATATCTGCCTGCATTTGCTCTTTGAGTTGCTCAACATTAGCAAAAACAATCTCGCCACGAATTCTATCGATAAATTGTATTTTTAACTGCTTCCCATAAAGAATGCGGTCAAAATCCAATATATGTACCTCAATACGGTGAGTTTGACGAGTAAAAGTAGGATTATTACCAATATTGGCGACCCCATTGAACTTGGCGCCGGTTTCATCATATATGTAAACAGCATAAACCCCGTCCGCGGGTACCAAAAGCCCTGGCACAATCGCCAAATTTGCTGTAGGAAAACCTAATTTTCGCCCGCGTTGATCACCTTTACTAACTTTTCCGGATATAGTTATCGATCGCCCAAGCAAATTTGCGGCCTGCTTAACAGCACCATCTGTAACTAATTGCCTAATGACTGTACTGCTTACGATAACCCCTTCCACATCGATCATACTTACCACATCAACAGTAAACCCGTGTTTCGCGCCGGCAGCTGTTAACAGCGCTGGCGTGCCAGTCCCCCGATATCCATATGTGAAATTAGCACCAACAGTAACATGTTGAAGATTCATGTTAGTAACTAATTTCTCAATAAATTTTTCAGGAGTTAACTGCAATAATTCTGTTGTAAAGGGAACATTAAATAACATGTCCACACCCAACTCTGCAATTAACTTAACCTTTTCGTGATTAGTTATAATGAGTGGTGGACGGCGGTCAGCGTCAATCACGTTAAGCGGATGATTACTAAATGTAAAGACAGCACTACAGCAATTTTTATTTTTTGCCTGTTGCAGCGTACGCGCGATGATTGCCTGATGTCCAATATGAATACCATCAAAAGTACCTAAAGCCATATAGACAGGTGCATCGTGCTTCACGTTCTCTATCTGGGTAAAGACTTTCATGTTTTTTCTGTTTCTCCTCATTACACGTCTATGTAAGAATCCGGACCGTTACAGGCCCGGACTTAGTATTTTCACTGGAGTCAGTGTTGCCTGACCTCCCATTTGACATGTTTCTCGACCAATACCAATGAATGTGTTGTGCAGATCATACATTTTGATTAAATCTGAACCACTTTGACTACAACAAATACTACGCCCATTTTTTATAGCCTGGGATTCCAGCTCTGATAACACAATCGCGGGAAGATGAGTCAGCACACTATCGGCATTTTGAACAGCCTGTTCTTTATTAGCGGCAATTTCCTCAAGGGTTAAAGACTCTTCTAAATGAAAATGTCCCACTCTTGTTCTGACTAGAAAACTCATTACTGCTAAGCAATTCAACCTATAGCCGATATCAGAACATAGGACCCTAATATATGTCCCTTTAGAACAGGTTACATCAAACACAATACCTGTTTCGCCTTCGGTTATAAGTGAAATGGCATCGATTACAATCTTACGCGGTTTTCGTTCAACAACCTGACCTTGCCTAGCTAGCTCATATAGCTTTTTGCCGTCAATTTTTATAGCAGAATACATAGGCGGGATTTGTTCATTGACACCGATAAAGGACGCCAATGCAGCCTCAATCTCACTCGGCTTGGGCCGGATATACGGGCGACTATTACTAATTTTTCCGGTATCATCACCAGTATCTGTTTCAAAACCAAACGTAAGCTCAGCCCGATAACTTTTATCTGCGTCGGCCAAGTATTCAACAAGCCTTGTTGCATTGCCAATAAACACGGGTAATACACCCGCTGCTGCAGGATCCAATGTACCTGCATGCCCAACACGTTTTATGCTATATAACCGCCGAATATATGACACGACATCATGTGATGTCATGCCTGGTGGTTTTAGTACATTAATTATCCCGCTTTGCATCATTGACTCCCAACCCTTTAACTAACAGCTGTTTGGCCGCGTCTATAATCAAAGTTTTAGCCTTAGCAAGCGGTTCTGTCACTGTGCAGCCTGCCGCTCGGGCATGACCGCCGCCGCCGAAGGCAAGTGCAAGCTGACTGACATCTACCATTTTTGAACGTAAGCTAACTCTAACACTGTGAGTATCAGCTTCTTTAAACATAATGGCAATTTCAACGCCTTCAATATTGCGGGGATAGTTAATAAAGCCTTCTGTATCGTCTTTGAAATCAGACAATATTTTTTGACTTAATGTTAATGCAGCTATTTGTCCTGCTTGACCACACTCAATGATTTCGAGTGTTTCAAGTACTTTGGGTAATACCTCAATAACAGACCGAGGCTTAGTATCAAGCGATTCAGAAATAATATTGGGTTTAGCACCCAAGGCCACTAGTTCTGACGCAAGTTTAAGCGTTTCTGCTGACGTATTGGCATAGCGAAAAAAACCGCAGTCAGTTGCAATTGCTGTAAATAATGCCGCAGCCATACTGCTTGTGATAGCTGCATTCATTTCTTTTAGAAGTTTGAAAATCAATTCTCCTGTTGCCGCTACTTGACTGTCTATATACCAATACTCAGCAAACTTACAATTTGATATATGATGATCAATATTAAGGATAGGCGCTGTAACAACATCCTTGACTTTACCAATCCGCTCTACATCACTTGAATCAAGCACTACCAACAAATCGGCCTCAGCTACTGTATCTTGAGGTTTTTCTATTTTATCCCAATCAGCAAGAAATTTAAAAGCGCGAGGAACTTCATCATCAAGTAGCATTTTGACCTGTTTTCCTTGGGCTGATAAATAAGCATACAGAGCAAGCAATGATCCTAACGCATCGCCATCAGGATGGATATGGGCAGTGAGTACGATATGATTAGCCTTACTTAACAGCTTGGCGCTGTGTTTAATAGACACTTCCATACTGTTACTATTTGCCTTCTTCCTGCTTGATTTTTAAAATCAGTTCCTGAATACGTGCACTATATTCCAAGGTTTCATCAAGATGCAATGACAGTTCGGGAGTACATCTCATTCTAATTCGTTTGCCAATCTCCGCACGCATATATCCCAAGGCTTTAGTTAATCCGGCCCAAGTCTCTGTCTTTTGATCATCATTTCCCATAAGGCTGACATATACTTTGGCACTTCGCAAATCACCAGTAGCCTCTACACGGGTTACTGTAACAAAACCAATGCGTGGATCTTTTAGTTCAGTCAGAATGATTTTACTAATTTCTTGTTTAATAAATTCCTGCACTTTTTCTACCCGCAGTTGTCCCATCGTAATTCCTCCACTATCTCAACATACCGCTTAACCCTTCGGGGCGACCTCTTCCATGGTAAATGCCTCAATAGTGTCGCCTTCTTTAACATCGCGAAACTTTTCAATGGTTATGCCGCACTCGTATCCTTGCGCTACTTCCTTAACATCATCTTTAAAGCGGCGGAGTGATTCAAGCTTACCTTCATGAATAACAATACCATCTCTAATCAGTCGCACTTGTGCAGTACTTGTTATTTTTCCTTCAAGTATATACGAACCGGCAACAACTGCTTTAGGAATAGAAATTACCTGCCGTACCTCTGCACGGCCTAATATAACTTCCTTAAACTCAGGTGCTAGCATTCCGGTAATAGCAGCTTCGACATCATTAATAGCATCATAGATTACCCGATAAAGCCTGATATCAATTTTTTCACTATCAGCAGCCTTACGTGCATTTCCATCAGGACGAACATTAAAGCCAATAATAAGTGCATTAGAAGCAGCTGCCAGCATAACATCAGATTCATTAATAGCTCCGACACCGGCATGAACGATGTTTACCCTGACTTCGTCATTTTTGATATTTAACAACGATTGACGCAGAGCTTCAATAGATCCCTGTACATCTGCTTTAACAACAATATTAAGGTCTTTTATACTACCTTCCTGGATTTGATTAAACAAATCTTCAAGCGAAACTTTCTGTGATTGTTTAATTTCTTCTGTACGTTTTTTGGCCACCCGTTTTTCAGCTACAGCTCTGGCAGTTCGTTCATCGACAGCTACTAAAATATCGCCAGCTGCTGGGACATCTGCTAATCCAAGTACTTCTACCGGTGTAGAAGGCTCAGCTTTCTTAATCTTCTCGCCGCGGTCATTCGTCATTGCCCGAACTTTACCATAAGCTGTTCCAGCAATAATTGTATCACCGACCCGTAGTGTACCTTTTTGTACAAGTACAGTTGATACTGGGCCACGGCCCTTGTCAAGTTTAGCCTCGATAATTGTTCCATAAGCAAGACGGTTAGGATTTGCTTTAAGATCAAGCATCTCAGCAACTAATAAGATCATTTCCAGTATATCATTGATACCAGTCTTCTGATGAGCAGACACCGGTACCATAATAGTATCGCCGCCCCAATCTTCAGGTATTAATTGGTATTCTGCCAACTGTTGTTTGACTCTGTCAGGATTCGCTCCAGGACGATCCATTTTATTAATAGCTACTATAATTGGTACTTTTGCTGATTTGGCATGATTAATAGCCTCTATTGTCTGAGGCATAACACCATCATCAGCAGCAACTACCAAAATGGCAATATCCGTAACTTGTGCACCACGCGCGCGCATGGCCGTAAAGGCTTCATGGCCTGGCGTATCTAAAAAGACGATTTTCTTACCTTGGCACATTACCTGATAGGCACCAATATGTTGTGTAATCCCGCCAGCTTCTTGCGTTGTAACATGTGTTTGACGAATAACATCCAAAAGTGAAGTTTTGCCATGGTCAACATGCCCCATAACAGTAACAACTGGCGAGCGATAAACCAAGTCTTGTTCATCATCTTCAATTTCAGGAATCTCAGTCGGATCTTCCTCAGGCGGAATTGCTTCTACGGCAACCCCAAATTCTCCGCCTAAAATACAGACAGTATCAAAATCAACTTCTTGATTAATATTCACCATGGTTCCCATCAGCATCAGCTTTTTGATAATTTCACTGACTTCGCGGCCCATTTTTCCAGCAAGCTCTTTGACAGAAATTGATTCACCAATCCGAATACTCTTAGGTTTTGGCATCTCAACTTTTACATGTGGAGCCTGATTTTTCCCTGGTTGGTGGCGACGTGGATTAGAGCGTTGATTCCTATTTCCAGGTCCTGAACTACCGCTACTGCGAGAGTTATTATTAAAAGGTCGACGATTATTATTTGCCGGTTGTTGTCCTTGTGGTCCAGCTCCCACAGGCCGATTTTGCGGCGGACGTTGTTGTGTATTAGGCTGCTGCGCAGCATTTTGCGGACGATTGTTGAATTGCTGCTGCTGATTGTTATAGCCCGGTCGGTTATTTGATTGTTGTTGCTGGTTGTTATAACCCGGTCGGCTATTGGGTTGCTGTTGCTGATTATTAAAGCCCGGTCGGTTATTTGATTGTTGTTGCTGGTTATTAAAGCCCGGCCGGTTATTGGGTTGCTGTTGCTGATTATTAAAGCCCGGTCGGTTATTGGGTTGCTGTTGCTGATTATTAAAGCCCGGTCGGTTATTGGGTTGCTGTTGCTGATTATTAAAGCCCGGTCGGTTATTGGGTTGCTGTTGCTGATTATTAAAGCCCGGTCGATTATTGGGTTGCTGTTGCTGATTATTAAAGCCCGGTCGGTTATTGGGTTGCTGTTGCTGATTATTAAAGCCCGGTCGGTTATTGGGTTGCTGTTGCTGATTATTAAAGCCCGGTCGGTTATTGGGTT
>Ga0316604_10001442_pt1 | contig 21155 bp, 20 predicted proteins | sample OWC_soil_day20_C_FD_207650 | JGI IMG/M metagenome (GOLD analysis project Ga0316604, IMG submission 207650) | Wetland soil microbial communities from Old Woman Creek delta, Ohio, United States - OWC_soil_day20_CT | ecosystem: Environmental > Terrestrial > Soil > Wetlands | place: USA: Ohio...
TACCGGTAAATTTCACCCGCGTCAGCGGTGTTGGCGTATCGGCTATGATTGATGTGCGGATTTGACGCGGAAAAGTGAATGTGATATTGTGATTCCTGTCGCAGCGCGGCAGGAACTTTTTTTAGCCTTCGCGAATATAATGTAGGATAAGAATTCGGAGGAGGATGACACATGGGTAAAAAAATACTGACAGTCTTTTTGATTGCCGCTTTTTGCGTGACGTTGCTGCCCCCACCGGTGATGGCGGCCAACCTGGAGCAAACCCCGCTGGAAAAAATAGCGGTCGTAGAGCGGATACTATATGGTTCGGAGCAGGAAGGCGCACTGTTGGAGCGGACCACTAAGCTGGAGAAAGAGCTGTTCGGCTTGCCGGGCAAGGAAGCCCTGATGACCAAAGTCGAACGGATCTATGGATATGTTAGAATCAGTAGTGTGAACTCACCTTCTTTGGTATTTAAAATGGGTGCATTGGAATGGAGTTTGACACAGTCGGTAGCGAAAGGCCCGGTCAAAACCCGCCTGGAGTCGCTGGAAAGAACGGTAGCGGGGATCATAGGCAGCGGTTCCATGGATGCTCGTATTGCCAGACTGATGGCTATCACTTTCGCCAATTCCAGATTGCAGACTGGCGCGGTGACTTTGAACAAGGATACATTAATCAAGATAAAAATTACTGCGCCGCTGGAAACCAAGAAAAACAAAACCGGCGATTCGGTCCAATTTGAAGTGGCGGAAGATGTGTATGCCAGCGGGATGCTGATCATCCCCAAAGGTGCGCCGGGCATCGGTAAGCTGAATAAGGTGGAACAAGCGCAAAATTTCGGCCGGGATGCCAAAATGGAAGTTGGCTTTGATAGCCTGGAAGCCTTGGATATGACAAAGGTTGATACTGTGCTTGGCGAAAAGGCCAAGAAAGAAACTGAATCGATGGCTACAGCCGCTGGCGCCGGATTTGCCGGGATAATTCTGCTCGGACCGATCGGAGTCGTAGGAGCTGCTTTTGTCCACGGTAAGAATATTACTGTGCCGGCCGGGACTGCCTTGTTTATTCAGACCCAAAACGATATGGAACTGATCGGATTGATCGCGAAATAATGGGCAGGAGACGATAGGGTGAAAACGACCAAAATTGTAGCCGGATTGTTGGTGGGACTGCTGCTGATGGCAGGCTCGCTGCCTGCACAGGCAGCGAAAAAAAAGAAAGTAAAAAAACCGCCGCAACCCATAGAGATTGTGGCGGATGAGATGTATTTCAGCGACAAGACCGGTGAATTATTTGCCCAGGGCAATGTCGTGATCACCCAGGATAAGAGTAAAATCACGGCCAGTATCATGCGTGGGAATGACAAGCAGATGGAAGTCTGGGTCGACGGGCAGGCCAGGCTGATTGATCCGGTAACCAATGTGATCGGCACAAAAATTCGCTATAATTATGGCGCCCAGTTCGGGACGATGCAAGATATCAAGGGTAAATGCGGTAATGATTTTATTGCCGGCAAAAGCATTCATTTTGAAGAGGGAAAGTATACGGCTTATCAGGCATCCAGCACCACATGCCCTGCCAAGGGGACTCCCGACCACAGGATTACGGCGCGAAAGATCGTAATCTGGCCCGGAGATAAGATGATCGCGTATGATGCGAAGGTGTGGATCAAGAATTTTGTTATCTACTCGACTCCACGCTACTCCCGGTCATTAAAAGAAGATGATAGTGAGTTTCCCACGTTCGGCTATGACGATCCGGACGGGTTCTGGATCAAGCAACGGTTGAATTATGCACTGAATAACCAGATTACCGCATATGTCGACCTGACCTATTACGGCCGGGCCGGGTTCAGGCCTGATTTTGGCCTTGTCGACCAGGAAGAGGACTATACCATTCGGTTGATCGAAGGCCGATTCAAGGATTCGGACAGCCGCTGGATCCGCAAGGAGCCTGAGCTTCGTTTTGAATGGCACCTAAAGCCGGTTGGCAAGCTCCCCTGGAAATATTATTTTACGGCGTCTTATGGCAAGTGGACGGATGAAAGCAAAAGCAGCTGGCATCAGGACTATATTCTGTATTTTGCCCGGAATCCGATTTACCTTGATAAACAGAAAACCTGGACCTGGAGCAACGGTTTTGGCGGTGAGATGATTCGGGATAGTTATAATGGTTCGAGCCAGAATATTATACGCTTCAATACATCGCTGTCCAAGCGACTGAAACCCTGGCTGACGGTGTGGACCGGGTTTAACTTTACCAGCAACAACAATAGCGTATTCAGCTATAATAATACCAATGTGACCAATGAATGGGTGAATGGCTTCTATGTTCAAATCGACAAGAAAACCGGGTTTTCGTTCTACAACAGCTATGATACCCAGCTTAACCGGACGTATGAGAACTATTTTATCTTGTATCGTAATCTGCATTGCTGGAATACAACCCTCCAATATCAAAGCAAAGCAAAAAAATGGGTTTGGAATTTTGCTGTTATCCGCTTCTAATCAGAAAACTCAAGGAGTAGGCCAGAGGCAATGAATTTATCAGAACTTAAACTTTTGCGGGAATCCTATTGTCGGGACCATAAACTTGTGGTCTTTACCAATGGTTGTTTTGACATTCTGCATGCCGGACACGTGCGATACTTGACGGAAGCCAAAAAACAGGGCGATGTGCTCGTGATCGGTCTGAACAGTGATGAATCGGTGCGCAAGCTCAAAGGTGCGGGACGACCGGTGAATTCCGCAGCGGACCGGGCGGAAGTATTGGCGGGACTCCGGGCGGTGGACCACGTGGTCGTGTTCGCGGAAGATACGGCGGAAGAACTGGTGCGCCAGTTGCAGCCCGATGTGTATGTGAAGGGCGGCGACTACTCGCTGGATCGGTTGCCTGAATCGGAGATAGTGGCATCCTATGGCGGTCGGACAGTGCTGGTTCCGATGGTGGAAGGACGCTCCACTTCCAATGTAATTCAAAAACTGCAACGACATGAGGCCGAACCCGGTATAGAAGGGAAGGATAATTCATAGTGCATCCATGGCTTGATCGAATTGCGGCGGCCAAAGTTCTCGTGATTGGGGACGTCATGCTGGACCGCTATTATTTCGCTGATGTGACCCGCATCTCACCGGAAGGGCCGGTGCCGGTGGCGCAAGTAAAAGCGACAAAGAATACACTGGGCGGCGCGGCGAATGTAGCGCACAATCTAGCGCGCCTGGGGTGCCGGGTGTCAATCGCCGGTATTAGCGGCGAAGATGAAAACCGCAAGATTCTTGACCGGAAATTCGATGCATTGGGCATTGACCCTAGCGGTCTATTGAAGACTTCGCGTCACACGACGACCAAAGTGCGGGTGATGGGCGGACATCAGCAAATGATTCGTCTGGATTTCGAAGATGCGAGTCAAATTTCGCGATCAGTAGAAAAAAAACTAACAGATTATTTTTTACATCAGTTAGAGACAGGCGTGGATGCTGTTATCCTGTCGGATTACGGCAAGGGCGTCTGTTCCCCCGGTTTATGCCGCAGTCTTATTCAGGGTTGCAGGGAACGTGATATTCCGCTGGTTGTTGATCCCAAGGGGGACAAGTGGCAAAAGTATAAAGGGGCTTTTCTGGTGACTCCTAATGTGAAGGAGCTGAGCGAGGTAAGCCACGTAGCCCTTCGCAATGAGGACAAAAACATTGTGACGCTCGGCGCGGCGATTCGCCAGCGGTTTGGGTTTGATTCGCTGATGGTCACCCGGTCTGAAAAAGGATTGAGCTTGATGTCTGATAATAGCGCGCCTGTCCATATTCCGACCTATGCGCGGGAAGTGTTTGACGTATCCGGCGCCGGAGACACGGTGGCCGCCGTGATGGGGGCCTCACTGGCTGCGGGGCTGAAACTGGTCGCTGCGGCGCACCTGGCGAATTTGGCGGCAGGCGTTGTCGTCGGTAAACTCGGAACTTATGCGATCAGCGCGGCGGAACTGGGCGCAGCGCTTTTACAGGTACAACATCCGGAGGAGTGGGAACAATGATTGTAGTGACCGGTGGAGCCGGTTTTATCGGCAGTAATTTGGTGAAAAACCTTAATGATAAAGGGATCGAGGATATTTTAATCGTCGACCATCTGAAAGACAGCGCCAAAATGGAAAATTTGCGCGGCCTGCAGTTCATTGACTATCAGGACAAGTCGCGTTTTTTGTCGCGCATTGAGCACGGCGGTGCGGGCATCGGCGCCATCGACGCCATCTTTCACATCGGGGCCTGTTCCGATACAATGGAGTCTGATGGGGCCTATATGATGGAGACCAACTATGAATACAGCAAAATCCTATTGCACCATTGTCTGGCAGGCGGCATTCCGTTTCACTATTCGTCCTCGGCATCCGTATACGGCAATGGGGAAAAAGGCTTCCGTGAGGATCCGGCCTGCGAGCACCCTTTGAATGTGTATGCGTATTCCAAATTTCTGTTCGATAACTATGTCAGGCGTTTGAAGCCGCCCGTCGGCAGCCAGGTCGTCGGTTTGCGCTATTTCAACGTATTTGGGCCGCAGGAAAACCACAAGGGGCGGATGGCATCCATCGCTTTTCAACTATACAACCAACTAAAAAAAGACGGTGTGGCCCGTCTTTTTGCCGGAACGGATGGATATGGCGACGGTGAACAGCGGCGTGATTTCATCTGTGTGCAGGATGTCGTGCGGGTTCATTTGTTCTTATGGGAGCAGATGAATGTCAGCGGCGTGTTCAACTGTGGAACCGGAACGGCCCACACCTTCAATGCGATGGCCCAGGCTCTTATTGACAGGTTGGGGTTCGGCCGCATCGAATATGTTCCCTTCCCGGCGACACTTGCCGGTAAATACCAGAGCTTCACCCAGGCGGATACGACCCGCTTGCGTGCGGCCGGCTGGGACCAAGAGTTTACCCCGCTGCCCAAGGCAGTCGCCGAATATTGCGACTGTCTCGAATCAACCGGCGGCTATTTGAGATAAATGTAGACTTACTTCAGATGGATTTTTAACTCCATCTGAAGTTTAGTCGAATTTACTTCGAGTTACAGCCTGTTGACCCCGACCTAAGATTACAGGGTCTTACAGGCTGTGCGAAGAAAAATGGAGGAATGAAAATGAAAAAAGTGCCTTTGCAGGATTTGCCCCTGCAATACCAAAACATCAAGGAAGAGCTAGCCCCCGAAATCGAAAAGGTTCTCTCGTCCGCGGCGTATATTCTCGGACCGGCTGTCAGCCAGTTCGAGGAAGATTTCGCCAAATATGTCGGAACGAGATATTGTATTGGTTGCGGCAGCGGAACCGATGCACTGCACCTGGCTTTGATTGCTGCCGGGGTTAAGCCCGGCGACGAGGTCATCACGGTATCCTTCACGTTTGTTGCAACAGCCTGGGCTATTTCCTATGTGGGCGCCAAACCCGTATTCGTGGACATCGATCCGCATACCTACACGATGGACCCCAAGAAACTGGAAGCCGCCATCACGCCAAAAACCAAGGCGGTATTGCCGGTGCACCTCTACGGCCATACTTGTGACATGGATGAAATCAGCGACATTTGCAAGAAACACAACCTCGCTCTTGTGGAAGACGCCGCGCAGGCTCATGGTTCGACTTATAAGGGGAAAAATGCCGGGACCTTCGGCGTATCTTCCTGCTTTAGCTTTTATCCAGGCAAAAACCTCGGCGCTTTCGGCGAAGCCGGCGGCGTCTGCACCAACGATTCGGCCATGGCGGACCATCTGCGCCGCCTGCGCAACCACTCACAGGGTGAGCGGTACTATTATGATGAACTTGGTTTCAACTACCGCATGGATGGCCTCCAGGGCGCCGTTCTCGGTGTCAAACTGCGTCATTTGCCGGCATGGACGCAGCAGCGGCATCTGATCGCAAAAAATTATAAACTTTCGCTGGCCGGGCTGCCGGGCCTGGTGCTGCCGGAAATCAAACAATGGTGCACCACCAACTGGTATCTGTTCGTGATTCAGCATCCCCAACGGGATGCGCTGCAAAAACATCTGGCTTCTCGCGGCGTTGAGTCGGCCCTTCACTATCCATTGCCGGTTCACCTGCAAAAAGCCTATGCGGATCTCGGTTACAAGCCGGGGGATCTGCCGGTCAGTGAGACCGTTGCCAGGCGTTGCCTGACACTGCCGATGTTCCCGGAAATGACCGAAGAACAGGTTGACCAAGTTACCGACGCCATCCGCGAGTTCTGCGTAAAATAGATATCAACTAGCAAGGTGGGATCAGCATGAAAAAAATTAAAACGGCCGTTATCGGCTGCGGCGGTTGGGGCCCCAACCTGCTCAATGTGTTCTTTTCCAATACCGAAACCCAGCTAAAGTGGATGTGTGATCTTAGCGCGCCGCGTCTGGAGTTTCTAAAACAAACTTTCCATGATGTTCTGGCGACGACCGACTATCAGGAGATCCTGAATGACCCGAAAGTCGATCTGGTTGCTATCGCCACCCCTGTGGACAGCCACTACCCCCTTGCAAAGGCGGCGCTGGAAGCAGGTAAGCATGTACTCGTTGAAAAACCGATGACCGCCAGCGTGGCGCATGCCGAAGAACTCATCGCTCTGGCGGAGAAAAAGGGTCTGCTACTGGCAACAGATCATGTGCTTGTTTATTCGAACGAAGCGCAGTATCTCCACAACCTGCTCAAGAGCGGCGAACTGGGCGAATTGTTGTATTGGGATTCGGTCAGGTTGAACCTCGGCGCCGTTCGGCACGATTACAACGTGCTGTGGGATCTGGCGGTGCATGATGTCTCCTTGTTCTATCACGTGACCGACAGGATGCCTACCGAGGTGCTGGCAGTCGGCACCAGTCATGTACCGGGGTACCCGGAGAGCATGGCGCAATTGCATATGTTCTTTGACGGGCCTTTTGTCGCGCAGGTGAATGTTAACTGGCTGTCGCCGGTTAAAATGCGGCATGGCGTTTTGGTAGGAACCAAAAAGAGCGTGTATTACAATGATCAGGAAGCTTCGGAAAAGCTGCGGGTTTATGATCGGTGCGTGGAGTGCGATAGCAAGGGCAAGACGACCTATCACCTCGGTGATGTTCTATCCCCCTTTATTGCACCGGGAGATGCGTTGCGCAACGAAGTGAAACAGTTGGTCGAGGGCGTTCGCACCGGTAAAAAACCGATTGCGGATGGATTCGCCGGGCTGCAGGTCGTGCGGATTCTCGAAGCGGCGGAGCGATCTTTGCGCAGCGGGTCGCAGCGGGTCAAAGTCTGATTTCTGACTGCATGTTTGATAGCACGAAAGAGGGGCGGGGTATGAGAACGCTTCGACGCTTCGCTTGACCTCCGCTTATCTCATACCCCGCTCCTCTTTCTTTGTCCGCTCATTTTTTGTATCAAGGAGTATTATATAATGGATTATCTGCAACTTATCGACGAGCACGAGCAAACGATTAATGCAATGAAAACCGAATGCCTGGGTGACATTTCACGGTTCGCTGAGGCGTGCAGGGAAGCGATTGCCACCGGACATACGATTTATCTGATGGGGAACGGCGGCAGCGCTTGCGACTGCCAACATTTTGCGGCGGAGCTTGTCGGGCGTTTTCAGAAAGAACGTCAAGCTATGGCGTCGGTGGCGCTCACAACGGATACTTCCATCCTGACAGCCTTGGCCAACGACTATGGATTTGATGTGGTGTTTTCACGGCAGGTGGAGGCGCTGGTGCGGTCCGGTGACGTGGTGGTCGGGCTATCGACTTCCGGCAGCAGTCCCAATATTCTGCGGGGGCTGGCGAAGGCAAAAGAGAAGGGCGCCCTCACTGTCGGGATGACCGGACGAAGCGGCGGCAAGATGAAATCACTGTGCGATGTTTGCATTTGCATTCCATCCGAGGTGACGGCCCGCATACAGGAAGCGCATCTGCTCGCGGAACATCTCGTTTGCCAGAGGCTCGAAGAGTGACGTCTGTTGTTTTTTTGGACCGCGATGGAGTGGTCAACGCCGACATTGGCTATCTGTGGCGCAGGGAGGATCTTCTCTGGGTTCCCGGCGCACCGGAGGCCATCCGCCTGTTCAACGAGCGTGGCTGGCCGGTCGTGGTGGTCACCAATCAAAGCGGCGTGGCCCGGGGCTATTACCGTGAAGAAGATGTCCATTCCCTGCATCAGTGGATGAATGCCGAACTGAAAAAAATGGGCGCCCGCATCGACGCTTTTTATTTTTGTCCACACCACGTAAAAGGAGTGCTGGCGGAATATACCCGCGAATGCGACTGCCGCAAACCTAAGCCAGGTATGATTTTGCAAGCTATGGGAGATTGGCGGGCCGACCCGGCTACCTCGTTTCTCATCGGCGACAAGATCTCCGATGTCGCAGCAGCTGCCGCAGCCGGTATCCAGGGCTATTTATTTGACGGGCCGAACTTACTGGACTATGTGCAGAAAAACATTTCTGCGGTAAAATAAAGCAGCTACACTTAAGTAGGAACTTTGGAGGAATCGGTTTGGACGCCAGTATCGTTCTCGCCACTTACAACCGCAAAAAATTGCTTGAAACCTGTCTGCGGTGTATCAACGCCCAAGATTATCCGGTTCGTGACTTTGAAGTGATCGTGGTGGACGACGGTTCGACCGACGGCAGTATTGATCTGGTCAAGGACTGGACGGCATCTTACAGGCTACGCTGCATTTCGGCAGGGCACAATGGTATCGGCCCGGCGCGTAATCTCGGTGTATCCGAGGCAACCGGCGACATTATTATTTTTATTGATGATGATGCTTTCATCCCGCCCTGGTTTATTTCAGAGCATATGAAAAGCCATCGGGAGGCCGCCGGTCCTGTTTATGTCGCAGGTCCCGCCCTTAATGTCAGCGGACAGGAAAAGATAGAGCAACCGCCGGTAACTGCATTGAAATATCGGACGCAAGCTTGGCTGGACTTTTTTGGCGATCCCTTCGTCGGTGTCAACATATCTTGCCCCCGGGACCAATTTTTGCTGCAGAAGGGTTTCGATACCCGCTTCGGCAGGGCGTACGGTTACCAGGACACGGAACTCGGACTTCGCTTCAGATTGTCCGGGGTAAGCGGCGTACGCAACCGTCGGGCCTATGTGCTGCATCATATGGCTGGGACGCCGACACTTGAGCTGGAGATGAAGAAACGCCGCGAACGGGGCGGCACCGCTGCCATATTCTATGCGAAATATCCGTTGCCGGAAGTAAAAAAAATCATTCGTTGGGAACGGATGAAATGGGATTCGCGGTTTGAACGCTGGGGACTGCTGCGCTGGGCCACGCCGGAACGGGCCGCCGCCATGCGGGAGAGCGGGCACCCTCTGTATCCGGTTGTCCGCAAGATACTGTTGACCCATTTGTTCGCCGCTGCATTGCGCCAGGGTCTGGCGGAGGTAGGAATCGCGGCGGAAGGATAACGCTATGGACAAAGAAATCTATATCCTCGCCAACTCGCCGGGTGAAATGTCCGGCTGGGTGGCTCCGGTAGTGACGCAAGTTCGTGCAATTCTGCCGGATGCGCACATTACGGTGGCGCTCATCCCGGATTGGTTTACCAGTGGACGGGAACGGGACTTTGCTGTCACATTGCCTGTAGATCGAGTGGCGGGGGTTTTCACTCTCTTCAAGGAAATCTGGAAAAATCGCCGGAAACACATAGCGAGGAAAAGTGTCGTATTGTTTCTTGGCGGTGACGCCCTGTACGCAAAAGGGCTGTCGCGCCTGCTGAAATGTCCGGCTATGGCGTATATGCCGCGGGTGTATCGTCCAGCCGATTTTATCCGTATTTTCGTGCCGACCCAGGCGGAAAAGGAACGGGCCATTCGCAAAGGCGCCAACCCTGATCAAATCGTGGTTGTGCCGACGTTGGCTCTTGATAGTGTGATTCCTTCAGGCACGACGGAACAAATTAAAGTGCGTCTCGGCTTGCCGGAGGCGGCGCGGCCGGTGTTTTCCCTCATGGCCGGCAGTCGGCCTTCCTACGTGAGCATGAGCCTTGATTTCATGCTGGATATAGCCCAGCTCCTGTTGCAGGAGTATCCTGGGGCCCGGACGTTGCTGCCGGTGTCGCCGTTTATCGACAAGGAAATTGTCTTATCGGTATTGAAGCGGCGGGAAATGCAGTGGGACGTAATGCCGGGAGGGGAGATCTTCCGGACAGGCCCGGAGCAACGCATTCTTTTTGTCTTCACCCATAGCCATGACGCTTTTGTGGCCGCCGATATCGCGATTGTTTTGCCGGGAACCAACAACTTGCAGTGCGCTGCGCTCGGGATTCCCTTCGTCATGCTGATGCCGCTGAACTCGATCGAGCATATACCCTTTGAAGGGTTGCTGGGGCTATTGTATCCAAGATTTTTCCCATTCAACCACCTGAAAAAATGGATAATTGCCTGGATGAGTCCTCGGGTCCCCTATATGTCGATGGTGAACCGAATGGCGGGGCGGATGCTGGCGCCGGAACTCCGTGGAATTCTGACGCCGACCGGGGTGGCGGATACCGCATCGGCATTATGGCAAAATACTGAGCGCCGGGAAAAGCTGCGCTCCGAACTTCTGGAACTGACGCGCGAGCGTGGAGCTGCGCGAATAATAGCGGAGGCCATACGTGAAAATTTCATTTCTGACTAACGGCTACGGGGAAGATCGTACCGGAGCCCTCATTGCCTGCGAGCTCCGACTCCTGGCGCCGCAGTATCCCATCGTCGCCGTTCCTATGGTATCCAACGGAAACGACTTCCAGAAACATGGCATTGAGACGGTATGGGAAGGCGCGTTTCCACCGGGTCAGGGCTTCGGCAGTCAGGAATTTCGATTGTTTCTGAAAGATATCCCCTATGCGCGGGATTATTTTCGCTATCTGGGATTTCTTGCCCGGCGGCGGTCCGAGTTTGATTATTCTTTCGTGGTGGGCGACGTGTTTCTGCTTACTCACGCTTACTTTGGACTGGGGCGAAAATCGGTATTTTTGGCGTTGGCCAAATCTGATTATATGAATCCTCATTCTTCGCTTGAGGAATGGATCATCCGCCGGTTTGCATCCCGGGTGCTGACGAGGGATGCCTATACGGCGGAATGCTTGCGAGCCAAAGGAATCGATGCCCGCTTCCTGGGCAATCCCATCATGGACGGCATCGGCGAGGCAGGAGACGAAAAACAGGCGCAGCCGCCTATTATCGGGCTGCTTCCGGGTAGCCGGGACGAGGCGGACCACAATTTTAAACGAATTCTGAGGGTGATCGACGGCGTGCCGGAGTCGGCGCAGTATCTTTGCGCTTTATCGCCAGTGCTCGATATCGCAAAAATGGCCGAATCGGTGCGCGAGAATGGCTGGATACTCACGGAAGGCGATATGCTGCGCAAAGGGGATAAAGCTGTTCAAATGGGAAAGGACATCTTTGAGACAGTGCTGCACGACTCAGCCCTTGTCATTGGCATGGCAGGCACAGCCAATGAACAGGCGGCCGGGATGGGGCGTCCTGTCATCAGTTTCGTGGGCGCCGGTGCGCAGACGACGCCGTCCAGGATGATCGACCAGGAACGCCTTCTGGGTGGAGCTGCCGCCTATATCAGCGATTTTCCCGAAGGCATATCGAGAGAAATTTCCTGGCTGCTGTCTCATCCGGAAGAACGGGCGCGACGTGGAGCGATCGGTCGAGAGCGTATGGGGCCGCCAGGCGGGGCAAAAAAAATAGCCGAATTCCTGGTGCAGGAATTCGGGCTAAGGTAAAGACTAAAAAGCTAATAATTGGAAATTTTTCAGCAGCAGCACATTCAAGAGGCCGTGCAGCAGTACGGGTCCGAACAAGCTTTTGCCGCCGACAAAAGCCAAGCCGTAAAGCAGACTGGCCAGAAATGCGAGAAACATCAGCAGGGGTCCATGGGGAAAATGTGCGATCCCAAACAATAATGAAGTCGCTATGGCGGCAGCGCTGCGGGGATAGCGACAGCGATAGCGCTCCAAGAGGGAGGCAAACAGGGTCAGAATGCCGCAACGGAAGATAACTTCCTCTGAAATACCGACGATAAACAACATCATGAACGTGGACGTGTAGACTTTCCACCAGGGCATCTGCCAGAGGTCTCCGGTGTAAGCAATCCCGCCGACGATAAAATTGGTGGCGAGAAACAGCAGCAACCCGCTGATTAATAGCGCAATGACAAACAATGCTTCCTTCCGGGAGCGCGGCATGAACGTAAAGCCGAAATATTCCCGGCCCAGTCCGGCGCCATACATCATAACGATGAGTGCTGCCGGGGTACTAAAGCACCAGAGGAGCGGCAGAAATTCCTGCAGCACCAGATAGGGAAACGCAGTAAAGAGAACGCAGCCGAGTTGCCGCCAACCGAAATGGGGCGGCAATTCGGCTGCGTTTGCATCTACGCGTCTCGCCAGAGCCAACCCACCCCGGAAACAGCCATACAGTAAAATGGCGGCTACGGCCAAAACTAAAGGCAATGGGAAACGGGACCAAGGCTCGACGATTTTTTTCAGCGCGTCAGTATATAGTTCGGGAAACCCCCCGGCCCATAAAGTCAGCAAGTACAGTCCCGCATACAGCGGCGGCAGAGCTGCAAGATACGCAGTAGTGCGTTTGCCCGCCAACATTCGTCGTATCCAGCGTTCTCCGGGCGGCGTCGCCAAGGCGAAGACGCTGCTGAAGGCTACGGCGGTAAAAAGCGCAAGCAAAACAACGTAAGGCAGGGAATGAGCGGAGTCGGCATTTTTCCCATACAGCGATTCGAGCACCTGATATGCGAAGGACAAGGGCAGGATAGCAATAGCTAGGGCCGTCTCCCCTTTTAGCGTATACGGCGGGGTCAGCTGTTCAATATGTTGGATCAATCGTTGAAGCCAGGCTTGTTTAAGCATCAGAAATCCTTTCGACTCTCCATTGGCAGCAGCCGCAGCGTTTCCTCAAGAATCAGCGGTATTGTCACCTTAGGCGATTCCCACCGCAAAACTCCGGCAGGAACCTGCCATGGCCCAAATTGGCGTGATGCACGGAGAAAAACATTTGCTTCATAAAGCGATACGACCGGCCGCCCCAAGGCAACAGCCAGATGCACGGCCCCGGTGTCGGGGCTGATGAGAACATCGCACAGGGAAAACAGCGCGGCCCAATGCGAAAACGGCAATTGACCGGGACATAACACAGCGGAGTTGGGCGTCTCGGCCAGTGCGGCTTCAACCGCCTGCTGCAAGGCGGTATCGCCGGGACCGAACGTAATCAAAATTTTACTATGGGAGCGCAATTCTTCCACCGCGCCGACCAGCGTCATGAAATCCGCCGCTGTCCAGCCCTGAGTCAGCCACTTGCCGGCGCCATGAATGGCGATGAGGCAGGGTGCGGCCCCCTTTGCGGCGAGCCATTCGCGCGCCCAAGCCAGAGAGGATTCGCCGAGAGGAATCTCCAGGGGGCCGGGCTCACTCACCGGCAAGCCGAGTGCCTTTGGAATCTCCGCCAGTTGTAGTACTTCATGCATGACAGGCTGCCCGGCAGCCAGGCACTCGTCAATTCTCGACACAACCGCGTGTGTCAGCCACAAGGGGCGCAGGAGGCGAACCAATACGCGGCGGGAATAAACAATCCCGGCACGGATCGGCGCGCCTGACAAGCGTCCGAGAATGTAAGACCGGGTACGCGGCGACAGAGTCAGACACAGGTCCCAGCGTGTTTGACGCAGTTCCTGTATGAATTCACATTTTTTTTTCAGCGGCCAGCGGGAATCGAACACCCGGACTTCATCGATCGCATCCCACCCGACCAATGCTTCTGCGTTGGCCGGGGAAGCCACCAAAGTGAAACGACGGCCTGGTAAGGCCGTCCGAAGTTGCCGGATCAACGGGGTGGACACTAGTAAGTCGCCCAAGTGATCAGTGCGAAGCAGCAGCACATTCTGCACGTTGGCAAAATCCACCGGCTTGCTCATGGCTTCATATCCCGATAACCGCACAGATAATAATACTGCCGCGTGAACTCCTGGCCCCAGCCCTTATTCATCGACTTCGACCGCAGTTTAGCCCGCCAGGCGGGCATGGCGCTAATCAGGACATGCAGCCCCAGCGTTATCGGATTGACGCCCAGCCGCAGCAAAATCGACCGGTCCCGGTGCTTGTTGTAAAAACGCCGGGTAGCCACTCCCGAGTGCCATTTTTTGTCGCAGCGCTCTTCGAACGGGACTGGATGCCAGTGATAATTGACCGCCTGGGCATTGTACAGGATCGGATAACCGGCCTTCTGCAGCCGGTAGCCGAGCTCCAGATCTTCGTGTCCGTACACCGTAAAATTCTCATCGAACAGCCCGACATCGAGCAGAGCCTGCCGCGGCGCGGAGGCATTGCCGGTCAGGAAAAACAGCCAGGACATTTCCTTGTCGCTCCGTCCGTGCAAGTGTCGGCCTTTATCATAGGGATTGTCCCTTACCTGCTCATATTCTTCAAAAGTGTTCACTTGCACTTCCAGCCCCACCACCGCACAGTGCGGCCGGGCGCGGTGCAAACGCAAATGTTCTTCCAACAGATTGGGCGAAGGGATAATGTCCGCATCGGTAAAAAACACGAACTCGCCGACAGCCGCCCGTATTCCCGCATTGCGGGCGCCGCTGCGGCCCCGGTTTTCGGCGGGGCGGATATGGCGGAGGTTCGGGATCGCCAGCTCGGCAATGAGGTCCACCGTTCCATCGGTGGAGCCGGAATCGCACAAGAGCAATTCATACTGATCCTGTGGCAGAGTTTGCTGCGCCAGGAGCGGCAGAGTCTTTGCCAAAGTTTCCCGTCGATTGAAAGTCGGGATGACGACACTGATGATGGGAGTCATGCGGATACCCCCGGTTTGGTGCTGTCCCCTTTGCGGATAACATCAAAAAAATGAAAACTGCATAACATTCGGGCGCACCACCAGGCCCACCCGCGCAGAGGTCCCTCCGGCGCATTGTCGATGCCGCTTTGAAAGAGAGGACGCAAAGGACGCAGCAACAGATCCAGTCCCATGCGGACGCAGGTAACCCCTGTTGCCATGTGGGAGCTGATTCCCGGTCGTTTTTTGATATAAATCAAGGCGCTGCGGGCGCTCGACTCAGACTGACGCAGCATGCCCGGCAGATCTTTTTTCTGTTTTGGCGGCTTGTAGTGGGACACGATTGCCTTTTTATTTATATACTTCTTGAGTCCGAGATTTTTCAGCCGAAAGCCGAGTTCCATGTCTTCCCAGCCATATTCGCGAAATTCATCGGCGAACCCGCCGACCTCGTCTACATACTTTTTTCGGACCGACACATTACTAGTCCAAAAAAAAGAACGGGAATAGTCCGCCATCACGTATTTTCTTGGTTCTGGCGGGTCTATTTCTTCGATGTGATTGACCCAGCCGGTTACTACGGCATTCGGATATTGCTCATGCACGCCGAGATGCTCCCGCAGCAAGGCCGGATCGGCGAATGTATCGTCATCCATGAACAGGATGATTTCGCCTTCGCAATTGCGGATGCCGAGGTTGCGGGCGCGGGACAGGCCATCGTTGGATTTGGAGAGGATCTTGATGGGGCAGGCTGCTTCAGAGGCCAATTTTCGAGCCATATCGGCCGATCCATCGGTGCTGCCGTCATCAACGAAGACGATTTCATATTCATCAGGGGGGAGATCCTGGGCCATCAGCGCCCGCAGGGAGCGCTCCAACAAATGGCTGCGATTATAGCTGCAAATCTGAACACTGATACGAATCGACACTATCAAATCACCTTTTTCAGTTAAATAGATAAAACAATCCTAAATTAAGCCACGTTCCGCCGAACTTGTGATAAAATATACTTCAAATGACGATCATTTAAACACATCCATTATATCATAAATCATTACGGCGTCAGAAGCCAGCGTTATCTGATAAAAGGAGGCTATTTTTTTGCGAATTTGTATGGTTGGAACCGGCTATGTCGGACTTGTCTCCGGGGCCTGCCTGGCGGAACAGGGAAATGAAGTTTGGTGCGTTGATGTCGATAGTGAAAAAGTGCAGCAGCTTCAGTCAGGGCATATTCCCATTTACGAGCCGGGATTGCAGGAAATCGTGAAGCGAAATTACGATGAAGGGCGTCTGCACTTTACAACGGATTTGGCGGAAGGCGTACAAAACAGCTTGTTCATATTTGTCGCCGTCGGGACACCCACGCTCGAAGATGGCTCCGCGCAGTTGCAATTTGTGATGGATGTGGCGCAGGGGATCGGCCAATGTATGGATACCTACAAAATTATTGTGATGAAATCAACCGTGCCGGTGGGAACGACACTCGCCGTGCAGGAAAGCATACGGGAAGCCTTGGCAGCTCGGGGCCTTACAGAACTGGAATTCGATGTGGCCTTCTGTCCGGAATTTTTGAAAGAAGGCTCCGCGGTGGATGACTTCATGAAACCGGACCGAATCATTATCGGCGCCGAAAACAGCCGCGTGGCCGAACTGCTGAAAGAACTGTATTCTCCCTTCACCATGCGCGAACCCCGGATGCTCACCATGAGCATCGCATCGGCGGAACTGAGTAAATATGCCGCGAATGCCATGCTGGCCACCCGTATCAGCTTTATGAACGAACTGGCGGGTTACTGCGATGTGGTGGGCGCCGATATTGAAGAGATTCGCAAAGGAATCGGGGCGGACTCCCGGATCGGGTCGGCGTTTCTGTATGCCGGACTGGGCTACGGCGGCTCCTGTTTTCCCAAGGATTTGAAGGCCATCATCGGGTGCGCCGCAACTCATGGCTATGACTTTTCCCTTCTGCGCGCCGTCGAAGAGGTCAATCAACAACAACGGGAACGAATGCTGGAAAAAGTCAGGCATCATTTCGGCGGAAACCTGCAGGGGCGAAAATTCGCCATCTGGGGGCTCAGTTTCAAGCCGCATACAGATGACATACGGGAAGCTCCCGCCATCGATATCATCAAGGGCCTGCTGGCATCAGGCGCCTGTGTATCTGCCTTTGATCCGGTAGCCATGGAGAATTCCCGCGACGCACTCGGCCATCACGCGGAGGTCAGCTTCGCCAAAGATGGATATGAGGCGCTGGATGGCGCTGATGCCCTGCTGCTGGTCACCGAATGGCCGGTCTTCCGCAAACCGGATTTTGAACGCGTAAAATCGCTGCTGAAACAACCGGTGATCTTTGACGGACGTAACCAGTACAATCCCGATCAACTGAAAAAACTGGGAATTACTTTATATAGTATGGGACGGGGACGACATGGAGAAGAATGACGGGCAGATTCTCGTTACTGGCGCGGCCGGGTTTATAGGGCTTCATCTCTGCCGCCGACTGCTCTCTGATGGATGGGCCGTTACCGGCATGGACAATCTGAATGATTATTATGATCCGGCGCTCAAACAGGCGCGTCTCGCACTGCTCAGGGAATTTCCCGCTTTTTCTTTTCATCGGCTGGATCTGGCGGATCGGGAAGGCATGAGGCAACTGTTTGCCGAAACAAAACCGGAAATTGTCTTTCATTTGGCCGCGCAGGCAGGCGTCCGGTATTCGGTGGAAAATCCGCATGTGTACATCGAAAGCAATGTGGTGGGATTCCTCAACATATTGGAGGGATGCCGACATCATAAAGTGAAACACCTTGTATATGCTTCCTCCAGCTCGGTCTATGGGCTCAATACCCAAATGCCGTTTTCCGTGGAGGATCATGTGGACCATCCGGCCAGCCTCTATGGCGCAACAAAAAAAGCCAACGAATTGATGGCTCATTCTTATAGTCATCTCTATGGAATTCCTACGACCGGACTGCGGTTCTTTACCGTGTATGGTCCGTGGGGACGGCCTGATATGGCTTATTTCTCTTTTACAAAAGAAATTTTGGCAGGCAAGCCGATCTCCCTGTTCAATCACGGGAAAATGAAGCGGGATTTCACCTACGTGGATGACATCATTGAAGGCGTGGTGCGGGTCATGCGCCATATTCCGCAGGGAACGGCGGAAGGTGCGCCACCTTATAGGATATATAATATAGGGAATGAAAATCCGGTTGAACTGGAACGTTTTGTGCAAATCCTCGAAGAGCAACTCGGGGAAAAAGCCGTTATTCAGTATTTGCCGATGCAGGCAGGGGATGTCGTAGCTACGTATGCCGATGTGCAAGACTTGATGCGGGATACCGGGTTTGCGCCGAGCACGTCGCTCGAAGACGGCCTGCGCCATTTTACAAAATGGTACGGGGAGTATTATGGCTCGGTGCAGGGAGTGACCAATGCCTGACGGGATAAAAAAAATTCTCCTGATCCGACTTGACCACATGGGCGATGCCATTCTCGCGACTCCCATGCTGGAGGCGCTGGCGCAAAAATATCCGGCAGCGGAGATTACCTGTATCGTTTCCTCGCGTTCCCATCCAGTATTCGAGCATGATTCCCGGATTGCCCGCAAGGTGATATTCGATTTGTCGACAGCCTCCCGGCCCGAAAAGAGAGCGATGGCAGCTTGGGTTCGACAGGAGCGGTTCGACCTGGTGATTTCCCTGACCGAAAAATTCTGGGCGGCCATGTGGAGCTTGTATTCCGGGAGTCCGATCCGCATCGGGTTCGACGCTGGACTCTATATGCCGTTGCACATGCTGTGGCGCAGACCTTCCTTTACCCATCACATTCGGACCGAAAATAATCCTTTTGTGATATCGCCATTTCATGAAGTCGAGCGATACATGCAGCTGCTACAATCGCTGGGAATTACCGACCCCGCGGGTCCACTAACGGTGCGGACGGATCCGTCAGCTCCTTCCTGGGCGGCCGAACGCTGGGCGGCGCTAAATTTGCCAATGGATGCAATCCCGATTGGATTTCATTTTTCTGCAGTATGGGGCGGTGAAGGTTGGTCACAGGGAGTGCAGGGACAGATCATTCGAGAATTGTTGGCGCGGGATGAGCGTGTCGTAGTCATCGGTACGGCCGGTCCGGGCGAAGCCGGATTGTTGGCGCAACTGGCCGATGAGTTGCCGGGCGACCGATTTCATTTGTTTCAGTCGATGACTTTTTCCCAGTGGGTTGAGCTCGTGCGACGCTTGCGCGTCTATCTTTCCGTAGACACAGGCGCGGTCCATATAGCGGCGGCGGCTGGAGTTCCCACGCTGGCAGTATTTCCCGACAAATGCTTTGCCCACAAATCTACACGCTGGCATCCGTGGGGAGTGCCCTATAGGTTGCTGCAACGACCGTTGCCCTCGACAGAGGCAGCCGGCTGTTTTCCCGACTTAGTATTGGAAACACTCTGGGAATTACTCTGAGCCCGCGCTAGGGGATCAGAAGGAGGAAGTAAAACCTAATGCGTATTGCAGCAGACCTCTCTTTTTTTATTGCCGATCAGCGGGGAATGGGCCGCGTCGTGAGAAGTATTTTGAAAGAATTGTTGCTAAGCAATGAGGATGACTTTATTTTTTTTGTCCGTCGAGCGGAAGATATTGCACCGGTGAACGATTGGGTTCATACTGTGAATCCGTCAGTTCGGATGAAAACTATTTTGGCCCGCGAATTGTCGGATTTATCGGTGGACGTTTGCTGGTATCCCTGGAACCGTGTTGATGTAACGCCGAAATCCGGTCGGCGGATCGTTACGATCAATGATGTCAACCCCTTTGTATTTCCCTATCTCAGTATCTGGCGACGATGGGATCAACACAAGGATGAACGTCAGTTTCGCCAGGCTGCTGCAGCCGCCGATCTGATTGTAACTATTTCGGATTTTTCCCGGCGGGAAATAATTCGATATCTCGGGGTCGATGAGAAAAAAATTACCGTAATGCCGATGGGCGTGGATAGACGCTGGTTTGCTTCGAATGTAACCCAAGATACTTGCCAGGAAGAACGGGCTGCGGTATCTCTTGGTCCTCAGTTACTGTATGTGGGGGCAGACGACGAACGTAAAAATCTGAGGCGCTTGATGGAGACCATGGAAGTTTTGCACCAGAAGCTGGATTGCCCGGCAACCTTGATTTGTTGCGGCGTGGGCAGTAAAGCGAGGGATAAGTACATTCCCCGGCTGCGGGAAGCGGGCATCGAGGGCAGTGTGGATTTCGCGGGTTTTGTTTCGGATGAAGAACTCCGTCAGATGTATGACCGGGCGGACTTGTTCGTGTTCCCTTCGTTGTACGAAGGGTTTGGTTTGCCGATACTCGAAGCGATGGCAGCCGGTTTGCCTGTCGTAACTTCACGGGCGGCTTCGTTGCCGGAAGTCGGCGGCGACGCAGTAGTATACTGCGATGCAGGAAATTCAACTGATATGGCGACCGCGATCCGTGACACTTGGGAGAATTTCGTATTGCGCGATCGGTTACGGGAGCGTGGGATGGTGCGTGCCGCGCAGTTTACCTGGAGCCGTGCCGCCCGTGTATTACGGGATATTTTCGCAGAAGAAACAGCTGGAAGAAATGGGGCGAATGTATAGTGTCTATAACTGCTGTAATGTTAATGGGCGCCAAACGGGAACCGTTTTTGGGCGCTTGCCTGGACAGTATCCGGGATGCGGTGGACCGTCTGATTGTCAACGATAACTCCGGATTGGCAGAACATCCCAATTTATCAGTGATGCGGGACTCCGAACTGTTCAAGACCGGACGGGTAACGATCATTACTTCCACTTTTCTTGGCTTTGGTCCGTGTCGTGACCTGTGCCTGGCCGAAATGCGCAAAACGACGGAATCGGGTCGTTGGGTGATTTTTGTCGACTGCGACGAAGTGCACACACCGTCGATCAATCAGGTTACGCGTTGCCTTCTCCCCCGGTTGCCGGAAAATATCGGGATTGTGGATGGATACTTTTACCAAATTTTTCAGAGCCCCGATTTTATTAAATCGCTTGATCACCGGCATAACCTGATGTTTCGTTTCAACCCGGAGATTCGTTGGACGGGGCAGGTTCACGAACAGCTTTCGGGCCTGATGGGGCGACGGTTGGTTGTCCCTTACCGCTATTTCCATTATGGGTACTTGGAGCCAACGGAAGTCATTATAAAAAAATGGCAATTATACGGCAGCTTGGGAGATCACCAGTCGGGACGGCAATGTGAGATGCCGGAAGAATTCATGTGGCAGGAAATAAAAAAATTAACTGCGTTTTATGGCCGGCATCCAGCGCCTGCCTACGCAGCAATTCAAGCATATAAACAGGAAAACGAACGCTGGTTGATGCAGGTTGCCGAATTTTC
>Ga0316604_10001443_pt1 | contig 21138 bp, 13 predicted proteins | sample OWC_soil_day20_C_FD_207650 | JGI IMG/M metagenome (GOLD analysis project Ga0316604, IMG submission 207650) | Wetland soil microbial communities from Old Woman Creek delta, Ohio, United States - OWC_soil_day20_CT | ecosystem: Environmental > Terrestrial > Soil > Wetlands | place: USA: Ohio...
TACATTCAGTAAATGATGCCCCTGTAGGAGGCACATTCACAGAGGAAACGAATGAGGATGTAGCGCTGACCAGCCAGGTAACAGGCACAGATGTAGATGGTGATGTACTGACTTATACCAAGGCTACTGATCCTGCACATGGTTCAGTAGTGGTGAATAGTGATGGTACATATACTTACACTCCAGCTACTAATTATAATGGTCCTGATAGCTTCACAGTAACAGTAAGCGATGGAACATCGACTGCAACAATCACAGTCAATATCACAGTACATCCAGTAAATAATGCCCCTGTAGGAGGCACGTTTACAGAGGAAACCAATGAAGATGTTGCACTGACCAGTCAGGTAACAGGCACAGATGTAGATGGCGATGTGCTGACTTATACCAAGGCTACTGATCCTGCACATGGTACGGTAGTGGTGAATAGTGATGGTACATATACTTACACTCCAGCTACTAATTATAATGGTGCGGATAGCTTCACCGTAACAGTAAGCGATGGAACATCGACTGCAACAATCACAGTCAATATCACAGTACATTCAGTAAATGATGCCCCTGTAGGAGGCACATTCACAGAGGAAACGAATGAGGATGTAGCACTGACCAGCCAGGTAACAGGTACAGATGTAGATGGTGATGTACTGACTTATACCAAGGCTACTGATCCTGCACATGGTTCAGTCGTGGTGAATAGTGATGGTACATATACTTACACTCCAGCTACTAATTATAATGGTGCGGATAGCTTCACAGTAACAGTAAGCGATGGAACATCGACTGCAACAATCACTGTAAATATTACAGTACACGCTGTAAATAATGCCCCTGTAGGAGGCACATTCACAGAGGAAACGAATGAAGATGTAGCGCTGACCAGTCAAGTAACAGGCACAGATGTAGATGGTGATGTACTGACTTATACCAAGGCTACTGATCCTGCACATGGTTCAGTAGTGGTGAATAGTGATGGTACATATACTTATACTCCAGCTACTAATTATAATGGCGCGGATAGCTTCACAGTAACAGTAAGCGATGGAACATCGACTGCAACAATCACAGTCAATATCACAGTACATCCAGTAAATGATACACCTGTAGGAGGCACGTTTACAGAAGAGACAAATGAAGATGTAGCGCTGACCAGTCAAGTAACAGGCACAGATGTAGATGGCGATGTGCTGACTTATACCAAGGCTACTGATCCAGCACATGGTACGGTAGTTGTGAATAGTGATGGTACATATACTTACACTCCTGCCACTAATTATAATGGTGCGGATAGCTTTACAGTAACAGTAAGCGATGGAACATCGACTGCAACAATCACAGTCAATATCACAGTACATTCAGTAAATGATGCCCCTGTAGGAGGCACATTCACAGAGGAAACGAATGAGGATGTAGCGCTGACCAGCCAGGTAACAGGCACAGATGTAGATGGTGATGTACTGACTTATACCAAGGCTACCGATCCAGCACATGGTTCAGTAGTGGTGAATAGTGATGGTACATATACTTACACTCCTGCCACTAATTATAATGGTGCGGATAGCTTCACAGTAACAGTAAGTGATGGAACATCGACTGCTACAATCACTGTAAATATTACAGTACACGCTGTAAATAATGCCCCAGTAGGAGGTACGTTTACAGAAGAAACAAATGAAGATGTAGCGCTGACCAGCCAGGTAACAGGCACAGATGTCGATGGTGATGTACTGACTTATACCAAGGCAACCGATCCTGCACATGGTACGGTAGTGGTGAATAGTGATGGTACATATACTTACACTCCAGCTACTAATTATAATGGTGCGGATAGCTTTACAGTAACAGTAAGTGATGGAACATCGACTGCAACAATCACAGTCAATATCACAGTTCACCCTGTAAACGATGATCCATCTGGCTCAAACACGACTGAACAAACAAATGAAGACACCCCACTGACCAGCAGTGTAACCGCTACTGATGTAGATGGTGACCCGCTGACTTACAGCAAAGGGGTTGAACCATCAAATGGCTCCGTAGTCGTAAATCCTGACGGTACTTACACTTACACACCATCTACCGGTTTCACCGGCAATGATACCTTCACTGTTATCGTTAGCGATGGCAATAGTGGCTCTACCGAAATCACCGTGACAGTTACTGTAAATTCAGTCAATCACGATCCAGTAGTAACCGGTGGCGAAACCATCACCACCGGGCAGGACACCCCTGCTACTGGCACCATCATAGCTAATGATCCTGATGGCGATCCACTCACCTTCACCAAAGGCGACGATCCAGCTCACGGTTCCGTAGTAGTAAATGGTGATGGTACATACACTTACACACCAACATCTGGCTACACCGGCGATGACACCTTCACTGTTATCATAGACGATGGCAAAGGTGGTACTACCACGGTGACAGTAACAGTAACTGTAACGCCACCAACAACAAGTACCAACAACCCGCCAGTAGTAACCGGTGGCGAAACCATCACCACCGGGCAGGACACCCCTGCTACTGGCACCATCACAGCTAATGATCCTGATGGCGATCCACTCACCTTCACCAAAGGCGACGATCCAGCTCACGGCTCCGTAGTAGTAAATGATGACGGTACATACACTTACACACCGGAACCAGGCTACACTGGCGATGACACCTTCACTGTTGTGATCAGCGATGGCAAAGGCGGTAGCACAACCGTTACAGTAACCGTTACCGTAACACCTGATACCTCCAACAACCCAATTGCCGTAAACGACAGTGTAACAGTAGTCGCCAACACACCACTCGACATCGACGTCCTCGCCAACGATAGCGCAGGTACTTCGACCTTCGATCCTGGTACTGTAACAATCATAGATCAACCTACCCACGGTTCAGTAGTCGTAAACAGCAACGGTATCATCACCTACACACCTGCTACAGGTTACACCGGTGAAGATTCCTTCACTTACACAGTGACAACCGCTGATGGTAAAACCACCAACACCGCTACTGTCAGGATCTCTACCTCATTCGCAGAGATCACCGTACCAACCCTGTTCACACCGAACGGCGATGGGCAGAACGATGTATTCGAAATCAGAGGCCTCAGCCAGTATGCTGAAACTGAACTGATCATCGTAAACCGTTGGGGTAACGAAGTATTCAGACAAAAGAACTACCAGAATACATGGAAAGGAGATGGCTTGAACGAAGGGACTTATTTCTATCTGCTGCGAATCAAACGCACAGCTAGTTCAGGATGGGAAGTGATCAAAGGATACACTACACTGGTAAGGAACTTTAACAATTAATGTGATTAGCGCTGAAAACCATGAAAAAAATATTTTTAATTGCAGGCTTATTATTCGCAGGGTCACTGACACTGAAAGCCCAGCAGGATGCACAGTACAGCCAGTATATGTTTAACGGGATCTATATCAATCCCGCATATGCTGGCTACAAAGAGCAACTGAACGCGCATAGCTTTTATCGCAGTCAGTGGGCCGGTATCCGCGGTGCTCCCCGTACATTCTCCGTAGCTGTAGATGCTGCTGTAGCAAGTGATAACGTTGGTCTGGCCTTCCAGGTCACCAGCGACAAACTGGGTGCACAGAGTACCCTGGGAGGATACGGTAGCTATGCCTACCGTATCCGTCTGAATCCCGACGGTAGCTCAAGGCTGGCTTTCGGTGTAAGTTTCGGAATTTTACAAAAGAGCATCAATACTTCGGAACTCGTCACCAATGATCCTGAAACCAATATGCCGGCAGGTGTTCAGCGCACTGTGTCGCCAGACGCAAGGGCAGGGGTGTACTTCTCCAACGACCGCTTCTATGCCGGTTTCTCGGTTGATAATATGATTATTAACTACCTGAAAAGCGGTAAGTACAAACTGGTACCACAATCAAAAATGCACTACTACCTCACCGCAGGTGGGTTGTTGCCACTGAATGAAGACTTCCAGTTAAAGCCGTCTTTCCTCCTGAAAGATGACTTAGGTGGTCCGACCAGTCTGGACTTAAATACATTTATTCTCTACAAGGACATTCTCTGGCTGGGAGGTTCTTATCGTACCAGGGTGAACCTGTATGATAAGGGTTATTTACAAAGCGCGCTGACCTACAGCAACTCTGTAGTAGCGGCGATCGAGCTTTTCCCGGTGCCGAATATGAGGGTAGGGTATGCCTATGATATTACCACCGGCCCATTGAATGGGTATAGCAGTGGTACACATGAAGTATCTGTAGGATATACTTTCCCCGGGTTCAAAGCGAGAATGGCTAATCCAAGGGTGTTTTAGAATTAGAATAGTTACAAAAAAAGGTGTATCGATTTATTCGGTACACCTTTTTGTTTTTGGCTTATTTCAGTAATGGCTTACTGCAAAATTTTTACGGGCATAAGGGGATGGATACATATATTTCAAAAGCCTGCAAATTAACAGCCTGATTCAAAACTCCCCAAATCCAACCTTCTCATTTCAATATCAGCACGGGCACCTTCGCATTCCTGCATATCGCCTCACTAATACTCTTATTCGTCAAATAATACAGGAAACTGTGTTTCCCCGGCAATGAAATGATCAACTGAAAATCATTCTCATTCGTATACTTTATAATCCCATCAATAATATTCTTCTCATTACTATAATTAATGTCATGCTTAAAATTCTGCAGATAACTATGCAGATGCGCCTCCAGGTGCTTAAAATTCTCATCCGGATTTATATACCGTTCTTTCGCATCTACATTCAGCACATGTAACTGTATTTCCTTCGCCATCGCAGAATCCTTTGGGTCATTCAGTTTCGCCAGATTTCCCATCATCCTGTAATCACAAGGCAGCAACACATCATTGATTGGACGGAAACTATAATGAGAAGGAACCACCAATACCCGAACAGGAGATATCTTTGCTATACTGATAATATTCCCCGCTATAAAACTGTTACTATTTGACTGGCAACTATCACTACCCAGCAGCACCATATCCACACTTTCCTCCCTGATTGTTTCATTAATAGCCCTTAACAAAGGCGCCTCACTCACCGCAGTCAGAACCGCCATATCATCTTCCATCCTGGCACTGAGTTCATCCGCCATATGATCCAGTTTCTCCGTACTCTCTTTCCGTTCCTGCCACCTGAAATCCTGGCTTACTGGCGCATATTCCGCAGATACTGCGATATTGTCAAAAACTGTATCATAAAAGGTCTTTAACAAAATAATCCGATCGTATCCAAACCGGTGTGCCCACTCACTTGCAAAACGAATCGTATTTTCAGTTGTAGCCGTGAAATCAACAGGAATAAGCATCGTTTTCATAATACAAAATTTTGATCATTCAATTAAGGCTTCAGCCTTATACGTTGTAATAAATTTAAGCAAAAAGCGTGCGGAGGAATATGATTTTAATCGTTAAAACAGCTGTAAACAATCAGTGGAATCTTCTATCTAAATTTACATTATTTTTAGCCTGCCTCAACAATTTTTTCATGTGAAAAAAGTTAAACATTGTTTAACTTAACAACCGTTTAAACTGTAGCCCGTTATGAAAATATGCCATTTATTATGCTGGCTGTTGCCCATTGCCACCCAGGCCCAGGTAGATACTACCCAGCGTCCTGCCTACCACTTTACTGCTGCGAAAAACTGGATCAATGATCCTAACGGCCTGATATATATCAACGGTCAATATCATCTTTATTACCAGTACAATCCATATGATACCAAATGGGGACATATGAGCTGGGGGCATGCCGTGAGCAAAGACCTCCTGCACTGGAACCACCTGCCTTTAGCCATTCCGGAAATGGTAAAACCTGATACCACCACCTGGATCTTCTCCGGTTCTGCTGTGCTGGACAAAACCAATACCAGCGGTTTTGGCAAAAACGCCATCGTGGCAATTTACACCGCCGATCAGCCTACCCAGCAAAAGGAATCCCAGTTCATTGCCTATAGCAATGACGGCGGATTAACCTACCAGCAGTATGTGGGCAACCCGGTGATCGACCTGCATAAAAAGGACTTCCGTGACCCGAATGTCATCTGGCTGGAAAAGGAAAAACACTGGTTGATGACAGTCGCGCTACCCCATGAGAAAAAGGTACAGTTTTATACATCCACTGACCTGAAACATTGGACATTGCTCAGTGAATTTGGGAATCAGGGCGATACCCGCAAGATATGGGAGTGCCCGTCTCTGACTCCGATGTATGTGGATGGAGATCCCAAAAAAACTAAATGGTTACTGATGGTTTCCTCCGGCAATCAGGATGGGGAAACCGGGCTACAGTATTTCACCGGGGACTTTGACGGAAAGGAATTCAAAAATGATAATGATGCAGCGCATCAACAATTTGTAGACTACGGCCCTACATTTTATGCCGCCATTCCATATAATAATCTGCCTGATGGTAGAAAGACGATGATAGGATGGCTCATGCCTTCCAACCAGCCGGCTTATCCATGGACAGGGCAGATGTCTATACCAAGAGATCTTGCATTGAAAACAACCTCTCAGGGCGTGCGGTTATTCCAGCAACCTGCGAATGTGATCAAATTACCTGCAGGTAAGTTGGAAAAACAGGATCTGTTAGTCAATGACCAGCCTTTTAAATTACAGCAGTTTGAAAATAACACGAACTGGATAGATGTTACTTTTGGAGAAGGTACCGCTACTGCTTATGGCGTAAAATTGCCGCAGGCAGAAATCACTTACCAGCAAGGGGAATTAGTAATAGCCTGGAAAGATGGAAAGAAGACACTATCTGTACCAAAGGGAGATGTAAGATTACAGGTTTTACAGGATAAATCTTCGGTAGAAGTATTTGTAAATGGAGGTGCACAGGTGATTACGTTTCTGGTGTACCCTCCTAAAGAGGAACATGAAGTATCCTTATTTGCAAAAGGGGGAAATATAAAAGTAAAAACACTTAAAGTGTGGCAATTATGATCATCAACAAAAAACGCTTATGTCGAAAAAGACGTAAGCGTTTTTTGTTGATGAGTTCAATATTATTTTATTTACGATTTCAGGTTCTCATTCATTTTCTGCACCATTGCCAGCGCCATATCTATCGCCCCGGCGTCAATCCCCTCCACTGACTTATCATACAACTCCGCTACCCACTTACCAGCGTACTTCTGTGCAGATCTGTCTGCCGCGTCACAAAGGTCGAGATCAATGCCACCCCAAAGGCCCCCCAGCTGTCGCAACATTCCGGAGAAGGCAGCACCCTGAGCTACTCGGTGTTCTTCACGACGATATTGTAGGTGATATAATCATCAATTACATAAGTTCCGTCGGCAGCAGCGGTTTTAGTGATAGTCAGGTTTCCTTTTGACGCTCTGACAGGCACGCTCGTTACCGTATCGCAGGTACCATATTGCGGATCACATCCGTAAGTAGGTATTTTGTTGATACCGTCAGATACATATGCCGTGTTGTTGATCCAATCAACGCCATCCAGATTTTCATAAGTTTTAACCTGGAAGGTCACTTCCGTTACGCCGCCAGGAGACAGCTTAGCGATAGGGAAGCTCACGATACCGCCAGAGAGTATCCAGCCACTTTCCCAGTTGGTATTGGTTGGGATTTTGTCAGTGATGGTCAATGGTCCGATGGTAGTGGTGCTGGTATTCCTTACGTAGATCTTGTAGGTGATGATATCACCAGGTTGAACATAACCATCTACATTGTTCGCTGGCAGACTTGCTACTTTCCATGCCTGGAAGGTAGCTAGGTCATTATCCTTGATGTTGGCAGTAGTGGTGTAGTCAGCGCTCAGCTGGAAGGTGTTTGTACCCCATCGGGTAGTGGTGATGCCGTCTGTGGCATAATATGCGTAGTTGTTTGCAGTTACGCCGGAAGAATTCACCGCCTTTCCAAAAGCTAAGTCTGTAGTACATTGAGCAAATGAGACATCAGTTACGAAAAATATCAAAAAAACAACCGTCGAGATGCGGGCTAATAACTTGTTCACTAACAATTTGTTTTGTTCACGCATGCTAAAATGTTATGGTACAAAAAGGGAAACACACGGGCGTTTCAGCTCCAATTTTATCCGAACCTGGTGGTGAGGGATTGTAGGTATAAGGATAGGGTATAGGGATGTTAGCCTGCGTATTATATTAATTTATAATGTAAAGTTATTGAATAAATCTGCTATTTATGACCGGTTTGCTGAATTTACTTTGCATTAACAAATGGGATATGATTATCAATGGTATAACAAAACATTCATGAAAAGCGTGGATATACCAACGGGAATGAAACCATTTTTAGAAAAAAAAGCCTCTGCGAATGCAGAAGCTTTCAAAAAAAACAATATGTAAATCTATATCACTCTACTTTCAAACTCTTCACCGGATTCGCTACTGCCACCCTCAATGTCTGCAAGACTATCATCACACTAGTAAGTATACCTAATGAAAGGATGATCATCATGATTGGTAAAGCAGTGATTTCCACATGGTATTCGTAACTATTTAACCAATATTGCATCAGGTAATATGCTACCGGACAAGCCACTACGCTCGCCACTATCATTACCGCCATAAAATCTTTTATAAACAAACTAATGATACTATTTACTGAAGCCCCCAGTACTTTGCGGATCCCCATTTCCCTCGTACGCTTCTGTACCGTCAGAGACACCAAACCGATCACGCCTAGCAACACAATTACCAAAGCCAGCACGGTTGCTGTATACGCTGTCTTCTTCAACTGTAATTCCGTCTGGTACATCTTCGCTAAACTATCATCCATGAATTTATATTCAAACGGTGCTCCCGGCATGAGTGCTGCCCATTGCTGGTGTAGCGTTTCAATAGCCTGTGGCACATTTCCGCCTTTCAGTTTGATCGCAAAATATCTGAAAATATTAAATACCTCTATAGGGAAAAATACCATTGGTTGTATAGATTGCTGCATAGATCCAAAATGAAAATCCTTTGTCACTCCGGCAATGGTATACGTATCCTGCAGCTCTGTAAATTTCACCTGTTTCCCTACTGCATCTGCGGGATCTTTGTATCCCAATGCCGCTGCCAGTCTGGTATTGATCACCATTTTATGTACGTCAGTTGGCATTCCTTCCCTGGCTAAAAAAACACCTGCCGCCATGGGTACCTGGAACGTTTTTGCAAAGTGCATATCCGTACTCAATTGAAAAGCGGTGATCGCCGAAGTAGCATCGGCACCCAGCGGGAATATACTCAAACTCCCACCATTGTTGCCATTCATGATCTCGTAAGTTAGCGTCACATCCTTTACGACTGGGCTTTCTGCCAGTTGTTTCCTGATGCCTTCCATCTTTGCCACACCTGCCGGTGACCAGTCTCTCGGTACCTGTGCACTAACTACAAATTCTTTGTCATACCCAATCCCTTTACTAAAAAAGAACTGTACCTGCTTGGTCACAATAAACGCTCCGATCAGGACTACTACCGCTGTGAAGAACTGAAACGCTACCAGCGACTTTCTTAATAGTATATTTTCCTTAACAGACTTTAAACTCCCTTTCAAACTGCTCAATGATGGCAGGGCAGATAATACAAACGCCGGATATAATCCAGCAGCCAATCCTATCAGCACGACAAATAATAGCGGATATCCTACAAAATAGACAGGGAACTCACTCAGCGCAGGCAATGGTTTACCGACCAACTGTGCAAACAAGGGGCCTAGCAACAAATAACAGCCAAATGCCAGCAGGGTTGCGATGCAAACAATAATCGTTGACTCAATTAAAAACTGCCATACCAGCTGATGCTTTCTTCCGCCCATTACCTTTCTCATACCAATCTCCTTCATCCTTGATCCGGCGCGGCTTACAGATATATTGATAAAATTGATCACCGCCATTAATAATATAAACAGCCCAATACCTGACAGGGTAAACAACATCCTTTTCACTAATCCATTATTTTGTTCCAGGTAATTGTCCCGTAAATTGATGACCTGTGGTGTTAGGTTTGCATATACATTCGGAGGGATATTCTCTTTTAATAGTTTTGAAATAGGGCCGTTTAACTGGCTGGGATTTACGCCTGGCTGCAATTCCACATACCCTACGATGAACATATTTTTCCAGTTATCGATCGTCCGTCCAAAGTAGCTAATGGAACTTTCGGGCAAAATAATTCCGTTACTGTAGTTGTTAATCAGGTCCGTCACCCCATTATCGCGCGCTACCCTGATCACGGCCGTCAGCATAAAGGGCTGTCTTTGTCCAGCCATATTCTCGATCTCCACCGTTTGGCCAATGGCATTGACCGTACCGAAATATTTCTTTGCCACCGGCTCTGTCATGATCATGGAGTTTGGTGTAGACAACGCATTGGTGGGATTACCGGCCAACACCTTGAATCCAAACATATCCAGCAGGGTACTGTCGCCAATCTGCACCTCTTCCTTAAAGTCTTTTTCCTTTCCATGAACGGTGAGCGTCAACCCATCCCACCTGTAAAAGTTCTTTACCAGCGTGGGATATTGTTCTTTCAGCGCTTTGGGCAAGGCCCCGGAGGTCGACAGGTCAAACCCCATATTCTTGTCCTTCCACTTGCTTTTGATCACATACTGCCGGTCTGCATTTTTGAGTTCCGTATTTACCTGCAGCTCATTCCACACATGTGCCATGATCATACCGGTAAAAGCAATGCCTATGGCAAGCCCGGCAATGTTGAGGATTGCATGAAAGCGGTTCTTTTTCATATTCCGCCAGGCAATCAGGATGTAGTTCAATAGCATAAAAGTGGGTTTGGGTACCCAGGTTCAGACAAAGAAAATGCCGTATACCTGCCTTATTGAAAACTAAGCAATTATACTAAGATAAGGGTCGGATATGTTCGCTAATGGTACATTATATGTCCGGAAATGGGCAAATCATAGATTGATTATTAATACTTTTTAACATAAATTGCGAAGCGTTTCCGAGAGCGCCAATAAACTTAATGTGGTTATGAATGAATAATGTACAAACAGGCCTTAAACGTGTTGTTTTCCCAAACATCATCCATTTCATTAATCGAATATTAAATACCGGGGTACACGAAGCAAATGGCATTGCACGCAACCGTCAGATCAGAACTGTGAATATAGCCGGGGTTGTTGGAGGGACGGTTTCCCTGATGTTTAGTTTGATCAACACCTGCCTGGGCAATTACCTGCTTGCACTGATCAATATATGCACGATGGCCTGCCTGTACAGCATGGTGTACTTCAATGAAAAGAAGAAGTACGATCTGGGGCCGATGATCACCATGCCTGTCTGTGCATTGCAGTTGTCTGCCAGTGCATTGATCTATAACAACAACATGGAGTTGTACCTGTTGCTGGTGGTATGTCTTTCCCTGATACTTCTGAACAATAAATGGGTGATGCTGGCCCTGGGTATTTTCAGCGCCATTCTGCTGGGTGTTACGCACCGTTTGGCCCCACATACCGTCATTCACCAGGCTACTGAGGCCAGGAGGATCATGAATGCGGTGATCTGGCTCATCATGTTATTGTTCTGTTTATATTATTTTAGGCTGCAGATCATGGCGTATACAAAGGAGCTGGAAGAATCCAACCGACAACTGAATGTAGCTAACAAGACCCGCGAGAAACTGATTTCTATTCTGGCTCATGATATGAGTTCGCCGATCAATACGCTTTTTTTTATGCTGGATCTGTTGCAGGAAGATATGTTGTCGGGTAAGGACTTTACCGACTCCTCGCGACTGCTCATATTGCAGGCCAAGAACCTGCAGGAGAATATGGATGGTTTGTTGCAATGGTGTTATACCCAGATGAAAGGAATTGCACCGCAGCCGGTAAATTTTAATCTCGTCGTTTTGATGGAAGAAGTAATTACATTTTTGCAACCCCAGTTGCAAAAGAAGCATATCCAATTACAAAATGATATTGCACAATATACCTGTATCATTCATGCGGATCAGGAGCATGTACGCCTGATTATCCGGAATCTACTGAGCAATGCGATCAAGTTTAGTTATAAGGAAGCTACGATTGTTATTAATATGGAAGACAAGAGAGATGAAGTGATCATTTCAGTGGCGGATTTTGGAGTTGGGATTGCGGCCAATATTCAGGAGAAGATCTTTGCAGCGGATAATATTTACTCCACACCGGGTACGGGCAATGAGAAGGGGATAGGATTGGGGTTGAGTCTTAGTCAGGAGTTTGCGCAGAAGAATAATGGTTTTCTGTCAGTATTGAGTGAAGAGGGGAAAGGGAGTACGTTTAGTTTGCACCTGCATAAATAAATTTGCCAGCTTTCTTTAGGGGGGAGTGTAGGCTTCGCCAGTACACAAACGTAAATGGCAGATATCTTTAATAGGTATAGGGACCAGCTAAGACAGACCTTGATTGCTTACGCAATATCTTTTAGCTGATCCCATTATTTTTATGAATGTGCGGCTGCTTTCTTTTTGCTGGTAGCACGTTTTGCGGTAGTTCTTCTTGAGGCTGGTTTTTTAGCCGTAGTTTTTTTAGCGGCAGTCGCCTTTTTCGCGGTAGCTCTTTTTGCATTCGCTTTTGGAGCTGTGGTCTTTTTTGCAGCTACTTTCTTAGCTGTCGCTTTTTTAGGTGCCGCTTTTTTCGCTGTTGCTTTTTTCGCGGGAGTGGCCTTTTCAGCCGTTGATTTCCTGGTCGTAGTAGCCTTCTTAGTAGCGCTTGAACCCGCCTTCTTCGGCACTTTCGCACCTTCCTCTCTCGCTTCTGACAATCCTATTGCTATTGCTTGTTTTGGATTCGTTACTTTTTTGCCACTTCTTCCGCTTTTCAACTTTCCTTCATGCATTTCATGCATTACTTTCTCCACTTTTTCTCCGCTTTTTCTTGAATACTTTGCCATTGTGAAAAAATTTAAGGATTAATAAATAACGTATATCGTAATAGGGACGAATACTATGCCAACAGTTATTTATGCATTACAATAAAATCCCTATACTCAATTCTATCTGTCATTTCCCCCGATGAGCTTACCAGTACTCAATTTCTTTGTGGGATGTGTCCTTTTTTGCACACACTGTTGTAGAATTTTTATATTTTACGCCCAAACCACAACGTCATAGTGAATCTTACAGCCAACATCCGCTACATCCTGCTACTGATCTTATTCTCCAACGCCGCAGGTGCCCAGGTAAAATCTCCGGTAGCATATGTCAACCCATTCATCGGTACGACCAAAAGTGCAGTGCTGACTAAATGGGGGAATGAGGGCGGCTGTTATCCCGGTGCTGTGGCTCCTCACGGTTATTACCAACTGACACCGGAGACGAGAAGGACGGGGGCTAAAGGCTATGACTACCAGGATAGCTCCATTTGTTATTTCACCTGTGAGGATCACCATAGTGGTTTTCCCGGTGGATCGGCGGGGAGCGTATTCGTAATGCCTGTCAGTAACAGCCAGTCATTTGATGCTGATCACTATTGCCGTCGTTTTTCTCACAAGGATGAATATGCGGAACCGGGTTATTATAAGGTCCTTTTCAGAGATGACCAGACTTTAGTAGAAATGACGGCCTCTCGTGATGGTGGGGTTTTTAGGTTTACATTTTCGGATAAGGGCACGCCTGAGGTCTTTCCTGATAAAGGCACTTCTAAGAATATTTCAGCTAAGGACAAGCCTGCGAACTTTTCAGCTAAGGGCACACCTCACATCTTTACAAGCACCCCACTTCAGTTTAACATAAAGCCCATTGAACAGCAAGTCTTAACCAATGGCACCGTCTATACATTTCCAAAAGGTACAACTATTATTGAAGCACGGATCGGCAATGAACAGCGTTCCTTTGATGCTGTCAGAGCAGCTACTTATAAGCAATGGAACGACCTTTTATCAGTCGTAGAGATCAATGATGACAATGAAAAAGGCAAAGCCATTTTTTACACCGCCCTTTATCATTCCCTCTTATTACCATGGCTGAATGAAGGTAAATACAGTGGTTTTTCCCCATGGGATACTTTCCGCACTTTGCACCCGTTGCTCAGTCTACTATATCCTGATCTACAGGCAGCCATGATCCGCTCTATGCTGGACGTTTATCACAGCACCGGTCATTTGCCTACAGAGAGTATGACGGGCAATCATTCCATCCCTATCATTACCGATGCTTATTTCAAAGGCATCCCGATGGATAAGGAAGAAGTATACAAGGCGATGCAAAAAAGCATCAATGACACGCCTTACCTGCAAGCAGATATGCCTGCTTATCACGAACTGGGTTATGTACCATCTACCTATCCTGAATCTGTGACCCGTACCGTAGAGTATGCCTACGATGACTGGGCGCTGAACCTGTTTGCAAAAGAAGCAATGCATGAAAAAGTGAGTGACGACAGGAGCTTAGCCTTCCAACAATTATTGCACATCCCTTCGTTATTCCTGTTGCCACGCAATAAGGATGTGTTCAAACTCAATCCCGGTAATACCGGTTATAAAGAAGGTGATCAATGGGTGTATTCTTTCTTCGTACCGCAGCACCCCCGTGAATTGATCAATAGGATGGGGGGAGATGAGTTATTTTCTCTCCGGTTGGATACGGCCCTTGAAAAGCAACATATCATCTTTGACAATGAAACCGTTTTCCATGTTCCTTACCTTTTCAATGATGCCAACAGGCCAGACCTGACCCAGTTGTGGGTAAGGAAGATCATGAAGGATCGTTTTTCAAATACACCGGGTGGGTTGCCAGGGAATGATGATCTGGGTTCAACTTCCAGCTGGTACATTTTCAGTGCGATGGGATTGTATCCTGTGGCACCCGGTAAACCCCTGTATGCATTGGGTATCCCTGCTTTCCGTGAAATGAAGATCCACCTGAAAGAGGGGAAGGTACTGACCATCAAAAGCAATGATACGCATGCGCCTTATGTACAACAGGTGCGACTGAATGGTGTGGCGTACAAGGGGTTGAATATGGCCCATGAGTTCATCAAACGGGGTGGTACTTTGGAATTTGAAACAGGTGTTGTACCGGTAGTAACCCGCGACAATGTCAACCGTACTGTCATCAGACTGACGGAGATAAGTATGGATTCGGTCGCTACGCCTGATCAACCTTTTCCAATTGGGTTTACATTAATAAACAATGGGGATGCCGGGGTATACAGGATCAAAGTGACCCTTAATGGTAAACTATATGGATCAAAGAATTGCCTGATCGGCAAAGGGGCGAGGCTCCGTGATTCGATTCAGGTATACCTGTACAAAGCAGGGGAGAACATATTGCAGTTGAATGAACAGGCGGAACGTACCGTACAGCTCAAAGTGCCTTTGGCGAATGTAGCGCCGGTTATTTCTGACCTGGTATTAAAACCATTGATTAAGAAGGATAGCGTGCAACAGATTGTCTTTGCTGTGATGAATAAGCAAGGGACTAAAAAGGCTTTTACAATTCCCGTGAATCTGAATGGGAAAGCATTTTATACAGCTAAGCTGATATTGGAGCCAGGAGAGCAAAAGGTAGTGACATGTCAGGTAAAGGCGGTAGTGACTGGGTGGCAGACGGTGAGTATTGGAGGGATCAGCGAAAGATTTAAGGTGTATAAGGATCCAATGGAGTCTTTGTTATTGTCTTTGGAAGGGACGAAGGATGTGTCTGGGTTTGAGAATGATGGTCAGGTAATTAGATCTGAAAATTCGAAGGAAGGGACAGGCAATGGTCAGATTATTATTGCTGAAAAATCACAGCATGTTACTGCCACTGGCAATACTGTCGCTTCTGACAACTCTCAAAGTATTTCTGCCTCCGGCAATTCTCCCAAAGCTGCAAATCCCCTCTTTGGCCCGGACTATTACATCGAGGTCCCTAACGCCCGCTCTCTCGATGAATTAGGCACCACTCTCACCATGATGGCCTGGATCTACCCAACTGAACAAACCCCCGGTCTTGTCGATGTATTCTCCAAAGGAGACACCCATGTTCTCCAGATTACTAACGGCAGAATGTTAAGTTTTTTTGCCGGGGGTTGGGGCAGGGGAGATATTACCGTACCTTTGCCGGAACATTGGTTGAACCACTGGCATCATATTGCCGGAGTATGTGATAAACAGGGGCTTAAGTTATATATCGACGGCGTTTTGAAAGGAGAGACAAAACTGGACACGCCAGTTAACCTGTCCGTAGGGAATAAATGGACGTTAGGACGTAATGAAGAATTTCCCGGAACCCGTATTTTCAAAGGTTATATTCAACAAGCGAAAGTTTTTTCTGATCCTATTGAAATAACTGATTGTAAATGTATTGGAGAAATTCCTATGCGATAAATCAAAGTTTTACTGAATCCTGTTGAAAAACTAATTTTATATGCATGGGGGATACTCTTGTGCCATAAATCAAAGTTTTACTGAATCCTGTTGAAAAACTAATTTTATATGCATGGGGGATACTCCTGTGCTATAAACCAAAGTTTTACTGAATCCTGTTGAAAAACTAATTTTATTTGCATTGGATACTCCTGTGCTATAAACCAAAGTTTTACCGAATCCAATTGAAAAACTAAGTGTTCATGCATTGGATACTGCTATGCCATAAGTCCAAATTTTACTGAATCCAATTGAAAAACTAATTTTATATGCATGGGGGATACTCCCGTGCCATAAGCCAAAATTTTACTAAATCCTGTTGAAAAACTAAGTGTTCATGCATGGGATACTCCTATGTCATAAACCAAAATGTCTAACCTGATGAAATAATTACTTAATAATATATAGGGAATATTCCCGTGCTATAAAACCAAAAATGACACCCTATGCCAAAGGCAAAATTCCTGTTATTAGCAGCTATTATCACCTGTCTGATAGGGACAGGATGCGGTAGTAGCTGTACGAAAACTACCGCCATTTCCACCGGCGAGCTTTCCAGTCACTTCGATGGTAACTGGAAGTATGAAAACAAAGAACTGGGTTTCTCCTTAAACCTGCCCAACGGATGGTACTTACAAACTTCCTTAGGAAGGATCCAGTACTACGTACCCCTGAGTAAAAATGCACCCGAAGACATGGTCCGTCAAAAGACCCTGACCCTTGCAGATGCTCAGGCCAACAAAGGTGCTCTCTTCACCATCCGTGACGTAATGCCCGAAGAAGGTGCCGGTGCTGCCATCAGCTTCGCACTGACCGATTTACAACCTAAAGGAGAAGAAAACGGAGAACTCACCATCGGCTCCGAACACCTGAAAGGCGCTTCTGCCAAAACAGCCAGAGGTACAACTACTTTAACTGTCTTTAAAAACTACGGTTGTTTTGACCTGAAGATTTTTGTAGCGTACACCACACCAGAACAGTTAGAAAAAATAAAATCATTACTGGCTACTGGAAAGATATAGGGCTAAAAGAATCGCTACTTTAATGACATAAGTGCTTTATCTGAAGTGCTTTCTTTAAAGCCTGAAGTACTTTCTTTCAAAGCCGGCCGCAGGCCTCGCTCAAATAAAAAAGCTTTTGCCTTTGGCAAAAGCTTTTTTATTTGCTGGTATATTTTTATTTGCTAGTATATTTTTTTAAGGATTTCCCGATACTTATGATGTATCTCCTTCGCCACTCCAACCGCATCACCCCTCGTCACCACAGGGTATACTTCCTTCGCATTCACCCAATTCCATTCCCAATCCTGCATCTTCTCCTCAAACCCTTTCAAATCCATTTGCTGACCTGTCTTCAAACTCTCTCCCGCATAATCAAAGAATTGCTTCCACCTTGCCGCATAAAAATTCTTCACCAACCCTGACCACTGTCTTGAGCTATACTCATGCAATGGGCTCTTCTTATCTCCCCACAACGTAATCAAATCTCTCGCATTCATCTCATACAGTGCTTTTTCCTGCTGATTCGTTCCCCAACTCTTCGCATCCGCCAGCCATCTGCCCAGCAGGAAATCTTTCCTCGTCGCCAGCAAACGATCCATATCATCCAGCAATACCAAAAACTCCGCACTATATTTCTTAAAGTGTTCGCCATCCTTTGCCTTATAAGCCTTTGCCACCTGCTGTTGCAAAGAATCCGCATAGTTCGCCAACACCTGTCTTGTCACATCCACAATATCATATCTAAATCCATCACTTCCTTTCAACACATCTGCGGCTGTAATCAAATGATCCCATGCCGGCAACAAATTGCCCGGTGCATAATTCAAATGTGTCAATGTACGATGTGCCACTGTATCAAATGTAGGTCTGCCAGTCAGAATACTCTCTGGCGTACCTTCCGTCAATCCACCATCATACACTGTTTTGTGTAAGATCGCCCATGCCGCATCTGCATCTGCATTCTGCCTGCCATAACGGCGCCATGCATATGCTTTTAACCAGCTATCCAGCTCAATCGGCTGATCATTCCATACATTATCCATCATCAATGCATACATGGCAGGATTCTGTTCTATCGCTTCCGGTGTACAACCAATACCTACCAGGTTCCCCGCTGTAGAGTCATGCAGGGCATTTGCCGGATCGTGCGCTACATGATCCATCCTGCCATACATCCCAATATTACCACCAAAGTTCTGCAGCATACACCAGATCCATTGCTTACCATAATAAGCATTCGTTCTGTTCCACACAGGGAAGTTATCACTAAACAGATCGAGCACGATCATCCTGTCATCCGGCGCTGCCGTGAGCAAAGCCCTGATCTGAGCCGGATGCCAGAAATCTTTTTGATAATGGAACATCCATCCCTGCATCACCCAGATAGCCTTAGGATCTGCATCTATCATGGCCTGGAAGATCTTCTTACTGATTGTATGCAGGTAAGTAGAATCGTTGGTAGGAGGTAAGTTCTCATTAAAAGTATCAGAAGAGTAAAAATGGTCAGTACCAAAAGTCTTTGTCTCTTCTTCAATAAATTCCTGCCCGATCTTTGAGAACATCGGATCTTCCGGTTCTAAGATATATACATCATCAAAACCCGCATCCCAGTTGGTTTTCTTCACCTTTGCATTTGGGAATTTTTTCTTGAACGCCGGTGGCACATGCCCTGTAAATGCAGGGAGTACAGGCTTCATACCTAATGATCTTTCGCGTGCAAGAATTTTTTTCTGCAGGTCTTCCTGGTCTTTCATAAACTGCTGTGGCAGTGGACCGCCCCATCCATCCAGGTTTCCCATCCAGAACCAGTTAAAGAAACAAGGTCCGCTAAAGAAACTATTCAGGTCATTATCCGTGAATCCCAATTTCTTGTACACCCGGCTCCACACCGAGTTCTGGCCTGTCAGTGCCAGTGGCATATTCACGCCATTCAGCGCCATCCAGTCAATCTCCCATTGCCAGCGCTCCCAGTTCCACCAGCTGATGGTATAGTTGAACGTACAATAGTTCAGGTAGTAACGATATTGATAAGGTGTTCGTTTATGCACTTTTGTTGGCACCTTTGGCAATGGATCTGGCAGGTCCATATTGGTCCCGTTCCAACTGATATCGCAATGCGCATAATTTTTCAGATAGTAATTGAGCGCACTTGCTATACTCAGCCCATTGCTACCTCTTATGAGGATGGTATTGCCCTGCGATTCCAGTTCAAACACATCGTGCCCCTTTTCCTGTGGGATAAAGCGGGTTTGAAAATGCATAGCCTGTGATCGCATGATCCTTTTCACCAGGTCGTCAATGGCTTGCTTGTCCTGACCTACCGTCGGGATGGCCTTGAAGCCAAGAAAAATGAATGTAAAAAGCAGGGATGTACGAAAAGATAGTTGCATAGGAGATAAAGATAAAAAAAATCCCGGCCACATTGCTGTAGCCGGGATCAAAATGTGTTATTCTCTATTATTGATTAGCCGCTTTTTTCTTCTTGGCGTGATCCACGATCGCACCTGTACCAGCACCTACACCAGCACCAATGATTGTACCGATGGCAGCACCTTTCACGTGATCCGGGTTAACGATTGCACCAGTGATGGCACCAGCACCCGCACCTACTACAGCACCTTTTGCGGTATGACTCCAACCTTTTTTCTTAGTGGTAGTCGTTGTCGTAGCGGAGCTGGTAGTAGCAGACGAGCTGCTATTGTTCTGAGCTGCTACGGCGGCATGATGTTCACGTGCGGCAGCCTTTGCATCATTCACAGAGTCAATGACCTGTTGTTTGATGGCGTTTGCCGTATTTACTGAATCCACAGCCTCTTGTTTGGCTGCTTCTATTGCCGCTTGATCTGCTGAGTTGTGACATGCGAATAAGACGGCTGATGTTGCTAAAGCTAGAAATATCTGTTTCATGGTCGTAATTTTTTATTCATCTGGCTATAGACCTGTAAAATTGTGCCAGATTAATAGATGAATCCGGTTATTGGAACGAATTTAAATAATATCACAATATATAAACTCACTGTAAACAGGGATTTTATTACGAAAAAAAGACCCGTTTGCCAATATTGCAAACGGGTCAGTCAATCAATTATTTACAGGCAATTAAGCCGTGAGTGAAAACGTAAATCTGTGATTAGCAGCAAGGAACTTTGTCACATCTTCCGCATTTCCCCTAAATGGTCCTGATCCTTCGATCTTCAAAGTCGCCATGGCGGCAGCAAATTCTCCTGCATCCTGCGGATTTGCGTTTTTCGCGCGCTGGTACAGGTAACCTGCCATGTAAGTATCGCCACATCCGGTGGCATCTACTACCGAAGTAGTTGGGATATAAGCGGGAATATCGTAGAAAGTCTGGTCTTTGTACACCACAGAACCACGGCTACCGAGGGTAATAATCACCTCTTTCACGCCCCAGGAAGCTAAAGTGATCGCGCCTTTGCGTACATCGTTTGTACCGGTCAGCACTTCCATTTCGGATTCATTGGCTTTCAGGATGTATACATATTGTAGTGCTTCTTTTTTCGCTGGCCAGTCAATATGGATCACCTGCTCATTTTCGACCTTACGCAGGTACCCTTGCACATCCAGGGAAACTTTCCCCTTCTTTGCCAGTTCCCTGATCACAGATACCGGAATATCATCTGCTACCAGTGGGCCGAGGTGAAAGAAACGCGCATCCATATCAGACAGTTGTTCCGGGGTGAACGGATCTGCCAGCTGACTTACACGTTGTGTTCTATGATCCTGATTTTCAGAGTAAATGTTCTCGAAGTAGAGGGTGTTGGTACTGGGCAGTACCACGATTTCAGTGCCTTTTGCTCTCAG
>Ga0316604_10001444_pt1 | contig 21136 bp, 15 predicted proteins | sample OWC_soil_day20_C_FD_207650 | JGI IMG/M metagenome (GOLD analysis project Ga0316604, IMG submission 207650) | Wetland soil microbial communities from Old Woman Creek delta, Ohio, United States - OWC_soil_day20_CT | ecosystem: Environmental > Terrestrial > Soil > Wetlands | place: USA: Ohio...
TCCCAGCCGTCCCATTTTTTCGCCGCCGCAGGTGGCCATACCGAGATTCAGCATCAGCGATTCATTGGGATAGTAACTTGCTCCTAGGGCTACTGCGCGCTTGTTGGAGTAGCCGCCGCTGCTGGCAAGCAGCTGGAGGGGGGCTTTGGGGTCATAAGGCATCGGCGTTAGGCCGCTGATCGCCGCCGCCAGGGCGCCCACCCTTTCGAGCCGCTGGTTGACGTGCTCCAGTTGCCGCACGTTGACTGCGTCGGTATCCTCAGTACCATCGGCGACATTGGTGATCTGCCGTTCATTTCCAGCCGAACCGACAGATACGGTGTTGGCCCGGTCAGCGCTGGAACCATAGCCCAGAGCAACACTGTTGGTGGCGGTGGCGCTGGCTCTCGTTCCGATGGCCGTGCTGTAATCACCGCTGGCAGTAGCATTGTACCCGAAAGCGCTGCTGCTAGACCCACTGGCGGTCGACTCGGTGCCCATGGTAGTACTGTTAGTCCCGGTGGCGCTAGAATCTGACCCAACCGCAACATTCCCGTCCTCGGTGGCTGTCCCCCCGATAGCAATAGCACCATCGCCAGTGGTAGTACCATCGTCAGCAATAGTACCGGCAGTCCCCGCTATAGCAATAGAATCCTCGCCGTAGGCAGTTCCCGCTATAGCAACAGAACCAACGCCGTAGGCTATAGCGCCAGTGCCCACTGCGGTAGCCTCGTCAGCGGCGCTAGCATTATAACCGATAGCCACAGCAGAGTCGCCGGCCGTGGCCGAATTACCGACAGCGGTTGATTCTTTGGATCCGGTGCTGGCATTTTCACCAACGGTTGTGTTTCCTACGGTTGTGGCTGTGCTGCTGTCGTAGCCGTTACTTGTGGCGCCGTCCCCGGCGATGTAATCACTGGCAGAACCCGGGACTGGGACAGACGAAATTACGAGCAAAGTCAAAGTAATCACCATTGATTTTAAAAAGTTACCCTTGTTCATCAATCATTGCCTCCTGTTGTTGTTTTTTACTACAACCGGTCCTCTTTGCCGAAATTAGTTAAAGCTATATTTTCACTCGGATTTGCTTGCGTATTCAGCAGCTGTTTAATTTGGTTTTGCAGTTGGTTGATCTGGTTTTGCTGTTGGTCTTGCTGTTTTTGGGTTTGGTCCTGCTGTTGTTTAAGTTGGGTCTGCAGCTGCCGGGCTGTTGCCTGCAGCGCTGTTACCGTGCTGTGGGCCGCCGTTGCTTTTTTACCGACACGTCCCCATTTCCATTCCAGTCCCAGCTGTCCCATTTGTTCACTGCCGCTGAAAGCCATGCCAAATTTCAACAGAAACTTTTCGTGGGCATAGTAACCTATCCCTACGGCTGCCGCCCAGCGGCCACTGTAGGTGCCGCCGCCGGCAAGCAGCTGAAGGGGTGCTTTGGGGTCATGAGGCATCGGCCTCAAGCTGCTGATTGCCGCCGACATGGCCCCCACTTTGTCGATCTTCCGGCCGAATTCATTCAGTTGTCGTACATTTATCACATCGGTGGCGGCAGTACCGTCGGCGACATTGGTAATCTGCCGTTCGTTCCCGGCCGAACCGACCGATACGGTGTTGGCCCGGTCAGCAACAGAATCTGCGCCCAGTGCCACGCTGTTGGTGGCGTTGGCACTAGCTCCTGCCCCGATGGCCGTGCTGTAATTAGCATTAGCAGCAGCACCGTACCCGTATGCACTGCTTAGATATCCATCGGCAGTCGCCTCGGCACCTGCGACAGAAGTGCCAACCGCGCTGGCGATAGCTTTATACCCAACCACGGTGCTATACGAGGCGCCGGTGCTGGCGTCTGCCCCGATAGCAACAGTATAGCCCATTCCATCGCTCTCGCCGCTTGTGGCTGATGCGCCAACTGCGACACCCGTTAGGGCAGAGGCATTATAACCGACAGCTGTGGCGCCGTTAGCGGAAGAACCGACCGCAGTACCTCCGGTAGCACTATAGCCTACAGTTGTACCAGTCCCAGTGGCTATTGCCGAAGTACCAATAGCAGTTGATTTTCTATTGCCGGTAGTGGCATTCTCGCCAATGGTTGTGTTGTTGTCCGCGTATCCATTACTGGTGGCACCGTCCCCTGCTGTGTAATCGGTGGCGGAAACCGGGATTGCGGCAGACGAAACTAAGAGAAAAACAAAAGTAATAACCGCTGCTTTTAGAAATTTACCCTTTCTCATCAATCATTGCCCCTTATTTTTATTTTTACTGCAACCGGCCTCCTTTGCGGATTATTTACAGCTAGATGTTTAAAACCGGTCAAAATTTAAACGTTTCGCCGACCTCGATATATCGGCCGGGGGCCAGCAGGTAAGCTCCCTGGTAAAACTTCTTATCAAGCAGATTGATGGCTTTGATATAATACTCTCTTTTGGCGATCTCCTTGCTGACTTTCATATCTACCGTGTGGTGTGCCGGTACCGTCCAAGGTGTTACCGTTCTAGAGTCACCGTTGCCATTGCCGTTGCCGGTGGAGTATTCAGAGTAGTAGGAGCTAAGATAGTTCAATGACAAATAGGCATTAAGACCATTCTTGCCGGTATAGGCAAAGCCAAAGGAGTATTTGCGATAAGGGATATCAGAAACCTGGCGCCAGGCAGCAGGGTCCCAGGCATTGGTGTAGGAATAACTCAGGAATCCTTTGACCTGTTTGCCGATAGGATAGCTGCCTTCTATCTCAAAGCCATGCATTTGGACGTAGGGTATGTTGTAATAGAGTAGATCGCTTTCCTGACCGAAATAGTCTATATTCTCCTGCCCTTTGATCATATTGGTAATGTTTTTTCTGAAATATGTACAGTCCAGTTTCAGTCCGAAAGGAAAGGAGTGTGTCAGTCCAATCTCCCGGTTAATGGATTCTTCCGGTAATACCTGGTCACAGGTAGTCGTTTGATGCCATGTTCCGTCAGGCCATTGCCACCATGAATATAAACCGTCAAGAGCTGCACCGGTAATAGGATTTGTGGATAAATAATAATTAGTGCCATACGCGCCATATTGTCCGCCAGGGTGCAGAGCTTCCGTGACGTTGGGCCAACGGTAAGTTTCGCTGAAAGCACCATGCAACGTTGTTCGGTTGGTCATCGCATAGCTAAAGCTGGCTTCCGGCTTAGTGGGGCTGCCTTTATCCGAAAAATGGTACATCGTTGCGTCGCCATAGGGATGAGTGTCTGCCTCGGCGCTTATTTGGTCGTGTCTGATCCCCAAACTGACTGCCAGTTTGGGGCCAAGATTGAGGTTATCCTGCAAATAAAGGCTTCTGCTGGTATAGTTATAAGTTGAAGTAGCATCTGTCTGGGTATAGGTCTTATTACCATTGGCATCTGTGCCTGTAACAGTAGCTACTTCATTGGTCCACTCATTATAGGACCTTGATTCATGGTTAAAGCCCCAGATAATGGTGTTATCCTTGCTGGTTTTGATTGTATCTTGTAATTCCAGGCCGTTTACCCAGCCGTCCGATTTATTGTAAATCCAGGTATCGTGCTCGGTATCATACGCCACCCCAAACGTGCCGTACGCTTTGAGAATAGAATATTCATTAGTGCGGTACAATTTCAGACTCAGATTGTTGTTATCACTAAGCTTCCGGTTATAGATCGTGGCGAAGTACTTGCTTCTCCACGGCATATACTCAAAGTCATGCACATTTTTAAAAAGACCTGACTGGGTTGTGCTGGTTGCACTTGTTACGGTAACAATCTCGCCGGTTTCCGGGTCGATGCGGTTGGGGACTTGGTAATTTTTGACCGTATACGAAGTCAATATCGTCAGGGAAGAAAAACGGTTTAAATCAAAGTCGAACTTGGCGTTATAATGATTTTCGTCACCCTGGGAGTGATCAGTGTAGCCATCGGTGCGCTCTCGCTTGACATTTAATAAATAACTAAGACAGCCAATTTTGCCGGAAGTAGAGGCAGACAGGCTCTGATCATGGTGACTGCCGGCAGTGACGGTCACCGACGAACCGCCGGTGCTGCTGGCTTTCTTGGTGGTGATAAGGATGACCCCGCCGGGCGCGTTTATACCGTACATAACCGGTGCCGTTCCTTTGATCACCTCGATTTTCTCAATATTTTCCGCCGCAATGGTACTCAAATCCACCTTGCCGTCGACCACCGAACTGAGCGGTATGCCGTCGACAAAGACCCGCGTGTTTTCGGCGTCACTGCCGCGGAACATGGCCAGGGCTTTGCCTTGCGCGCTATTGCTGCTTACCGTCACCCCTGGCACATCCTTCAAAGCCTCAGCCGCATTGCGCGCTCCCTGGGCCTTGATCTGCTCCGCGTTAATCACGGTGACCTTTGCTGGTGGCAGTTCCTTGATCTTGTCGGCGGTTACGACTACCTCTTCCACATCCACATCGCCGGTGGGCTCTTCTGCGCTGGCTGCCGGCATAAACCCGGAATATACCAGCAGGCAGCTCGCGATAACTGCAAGCTTGCTTTTATTCATTGGCTCCTCTCCCTTTTGAGTGGCAGGGCTGGCGGCAGGAGGTCATCCTTCCGTCAGTCCTGACTCACTCCTTATTTTCCTGCATTGCTTTTTGGTGTCACCACTGTCATGTAGCAGCTTGTCCGGCCAGAAGAATGTCCTTCCATCATCCAGACGGGGCCGGCAGGCTCAATAACAAACCTCCTTTCGCCGGGATTTATCACCTTCCAGTTTCAGATTGTGAATAAGTTAGAATACTTCTCGGTTAAATAATTGGTAAATATTAATATCATTGGTAAATGCTAATGATATTGGAAATTGATTAATTATTAGGGTAAAATTGGTATATATCACATTAAAATACAATATAATACATAACTTAACAGGAGTCAACGTTTTTTTACGTTTAGTTCTGTTTAGTTCTGTTAATTATTATTTAATATAACGGAAAGTATAAAAATGCAGAGGTTATTATTACCGCAAAGTACACAAAGGTTTAAAAGTATCGGGACTATAGCATTACTATTATTTTGGCTGAAGATCAAAAGGCTGCGATAGCGGTTTTTTATAACAGACACAGAATTTTTCTATAAACATTCCTATTAGCAATAATGAAAGACAACATGGTCATACTTGCCGCTTTTGCGGCAGTATGACCATGTTGTTTTTACAATCTCTTTTCTATTCATTTACACAGGCACTTGGGGATAGCAATAGACTCTTTAACTCTTCCTAAAACACAGATAAGGATATTTTTCTATTATCGCCTGGATATTGTGAGGCAGCGTCTGATCAATCGGAATAAAATCAAATTCAAAGGCTCTTCCTGTACGACCGTACAGATCCAGCCCATTGCTGATACAATGTTTGATGTGATCGGCTGAATAGGCATTGGCGGTTGATTCGACAATCGAATTTAATTTTTCCAGAATTCTTTCGATGCCGCCTAAATAAGAGAAATGCCAGCCGCCATTGCTAATCCGGGGGAAAACATTGCGGTAGTTTCTAAACAGCTGCGGTAGGGAAAGATATTTCGCTTTGGTTATTGTCGTGCCATGCCATTTTTCCTTACACTGGCAATTAACAAAATAGTAGAATAAGGTTTGCTCTAAAGCGAGCGGCGTTATATCCAATAACCCCGTGCCGTACTGGGTAAGCAAGCTTTCAGGAACGGTTACTAGCTGTTCAATATTTTTCCGGCAATCATCGGTACATAGTTCTACACTGCGGTTATTTTCAGTCAGTAACTTTATGGCGGCAGGAGCGGGGATTTCATCGAGATCAGATATTAATATCAGATCTTCCGGACTGCTGCTTGTTAACCCCCGGGTAATGCAATTGCGCTGGTAGTTTTCCAGTTCCCACTCATTACTAGGGCAATCCGGCATGTCCGCCACCTTGATATAAATGATTTTATCAAAATAGTCTTGCAATAACGCGGTATTTTTTTCGAAATTAAAATCTTTGTTGTTATTCTTATGGGTTTTATTGGCTTCCACCACCACAAAATAATCAACAACATCGTGTAATAAATTTAGGCGCAGTTCCAGTAACTCGATTTCGTTAAAATAAGTAAAACAATCATAAATTTTCATTAGTACCACCTCCTAGAATCCATCAGCCATCAATAAATACTTTTTTGAATTTAGCCATAACCGCCGCGGGGTTGTACTGCTGCGAATAGGCGTCCCAATTTTTTCGGGGCTCTTTAGTAAAATTACTTAGTATGTTCTCCAATTGTTCATAGTCCGCGTAATAGATTCCTTTGCTTCCCAGAATATCAATATGACAACGTTCCCGGATGAAATCGGCATTACAGGTTATGACAGGCTTATTGAAAATGGAAAACTCGCCGCAAGTCAAGCCAAAACTTTCGCCTTGACAGCGGGCATGTAGCATCGCATCACAGGTTTTAATGAATTTTGCCTTGTAATCCAGGTCGGACGCACCTTCGAGAAAGATGATGTTGTTCAGTTTGCCGCCAAAGTTTTCCGTATTCATAAACAAAAAGTAAATGTCCGGATTTTTCGCGGCAACTGTGGCTACCAAATCCTTGACAAAAGGAATGTCAAATGTCTCCCAGCCGCCGTAACGGCCAAACACAGTTGCGCTTTCGGGGATATTTAATTCCTGGTGCAAATCCCCGGCCACAGCCGGCAAATGGACAATATGCGGCACATAGGGCATTTTGCCGCCGGTTATTGTCTGGCTTAACCATTCCGATATGTAGGCATATACCTCACCATGCGGATCATAGTGCATAAATACGGCGTGGATGCAGTTTTTCACTCCTGGCAACAATAGACCGTCATTTTCCCCGGACTTAAGGGCATAAAAAATGTCTACTTTTTCGTTCTCGGCCAACTGCTGCAGCTGCGGCAGCGTATCATAATAAAACACCCGGAACCGCTGGTGGAATTTTTCCACCACCAGCGGATGATGCGGGTGCGGCCCGGCGCGTTTGACGGCAATAAGTGATTCATTATGCAATATTTCCTCATTATAGTGGGCGTAATCAAACAGCGCAATCTCCGTACCGCGCAACGACAATTGATTTGTATGGAATAAGATTTTCATAAGTTCCTCCTTCAGATACATTGATAGTTATAAACCTTCCTTGATTAAAGATGGTTTAAACCGGCAAATATACTTTTCATAACAATTTATCTTATAGTTGGCGAGTTTAAACTCTAAGGGCAATACTGGGTGAAACAATGAATAAAGTCCATTGTTAAAACAGCCGTTATAATGGAAGTGTTAGCAACTATACTATGCGAAGGAAGCAAGTTCGTTTTCCAGTAGCAACAATTGCAAGCGTTCTTTGCAAAACACCCCATTGAAAAAAATCCATACCGGGAATGTTAGTCAGTGTAAGGAGCTCTTACGGTGTAAGATTCCGTAGGAAAGGAGGGAATACCTTAATGACAACTACCGCAAGAAATAATTTCCTAGCAACGGTTGACAGTGTACAACAAGATGCTACTGTGACTAGAGTCAATCTTCTCACAACTACCACTCCGTCATCCTGGACATCTCTGATTACAAAAACGTCTGCTGTCAAATTTGCTGTCGGCCAAACTGTTTATGCCATGGCCAATCCTGTTGATGTATGGTTAGCTAAATAAGTAAAGGTTCCTAATAAAACCGGCATTCGCATTCCTGCGAATGCCGGTTTTTATAATCCAGCTGGAAAGGCTAACTTTCCCTGGATAGAACGCCTATACCCCTAAAGGGTACAGGTGGTTTCTGCTGGCGTCCTAAAGGAATTGGCACAAGCCAATTCTTTTAGGACGCCAGCAGAATTACCTCCACCGAAGCAGCAAAGCGGAACTCTCACTCCGTACCCCACACCCAAAGGGGGTGCAGGCAGGTAGTAGTGGGAGTCTTGGAATGATCAATTGCCGGTACTTTTCCGAAAAATAATAAATTATACAGTAATCCGGTTTAAAAAAAGGAATTTATTGAATATCAATTATTGTAAGCAGCTCCTTACATGATAAAAAATAAATCTGAAGGGAGGGTCACATAATGACGTATAGTATACCAAGTGGAAATTTGCTCAAGGGAGTAATCACTAGTATTACTACCGATACCGTTACCGGTGAAGTCAGCTACACTCCATCCGGTTTCACAGTAGGTACTTCATTGCAAGCGATTATTCCGTACACAACCGCTTTTGCCGCCGGCAATACCGTTACTTGCATGGTTAAAGCAACTGCAATGTCGCTACTTAGTTACCCTATTTAACTGACTCCTCTGTTTTAAAGTTAATGAAATAAGGTTAGTGATGGAAGCCGGCAGTTCCGCAGTCATGCGGCTGCCGGCTTTTCATATGTGTAAGCCTACTGAAAACGGGTTGAAAAAGGCATTGATTCATGAATATATTTAGTTAACTTGCCATTACAATAGACTGCAGAAAGCAGGTGGAACAGCATGGGGGAAAACCAAGCCGCAATAAGCCGGCAACCGTCCCGGCAAGTGCAAAATCCTGCGCAGGCGCGAGAACTGCACAAGGAAGCGATAACCTATATTAATTGCGGCCAGGACGCTGAAGCTATCCGCTGTCTCCGGGAAGCAATAGGCTTCTGGCCAGAGGATGGGAGCGCGTATTGCCTGATGGGAAATGTCCTTAACCGACAGGGCCGGTCAGCAGAAGCTATTCATTGCTACCAAAAAGGCTTGGCCATTTGCCCTGATAGTGCCGCAACCTGGTATAACCTGGGAAGCGCCCTGCTCGCAGTGCCAAGGCTGTCTGAAGCCGTCCGGGCGTTGCGGCAGGCCATTGCGCTCCAGCCGGATTTTGCCGGCGCCTATATTAATCTGGGCTATGCTTTGGAAGAGCAGGGCCTGTCCGGAGAGGCTCTGCACTGCTACCAACAGGGATTAGCAATATGCCCTGACAGTGCCGATTTATGGTACAACCTGGGAGCCGCCTTGTTCATGGTGCCAAGACTATCTGAGGCTATTGCAGCGTTGCGGCAGGCCATCGCGCTTCAGCCGGATTTTCTTTATGCCTATATTTCTCTGGGAAATGCCCTGCAAGAACAGGGCCTGCCGGAGGAAGCCATTCAATGCTATCAACAGGGGCTGGCGCTATATCCTGGTAATGCGGAATTGTGGTATAACCTGGGAACCGACCTGCTCGCAGTGCAAAAACTGTCTGAGGCCGTCCAGGCGTTGCAGCAGGCCATCGCACTCCAACCGGATTTTGCCGATGCCTATACAAATCTGGGAAATGCCCTTGAAGAACAGGGCCTGTCCGGGGATGCCGTTCGCTGCTACCAGCAAGGGTTGGCCGTTTGTGCTGATAATGCCCAATTATGGTATAACCTAGGAACTCTTTTTGTCGAACTGCAAAGATTGCCTGAGGCCGTCAAAGCGCTGCAACAGGCTGTCGCGCTTCAACCGGATTTTGCCGATGCCTATGCTAATCTGGGAAACGCACTACAATCCCAGGGAAAAGCTGAAGATGCTATCGCCGCTTATGACCGCGCCATCATGCTGCAGCCTGCTAAGCCGGAACTATATTGCGACCGCTCACTGGCTATCCTGCTCAGCGGCGACCTGGCCCGCGGCTTTGCTGAATTTAGATGGCGCACTAAGGTTAGCCGGTACCGCCATGCTTATGAATGGTGGGATGAGCAGCCACAATGGCATGGTGAAAATTTTACCGGCAAACGCCTGCTGGTTTATGATGAACAAGGTTTCGGCGACGTCCTGCAATTTTGCCGTTATTTGCCGCTGGTAAAAGCCTGGGGCGGCAGCGTGCAATTCTCGACCAAGCAGCCGCTGCTGCGCCTATTTGCAAATTTTCCCGGAATTGATGAACTGGTAGAACATACTTCCGCAGCCATTGCCCGGACCCGATTTGACCTGGTTGTGCCCCTGCTGAGTCTGCCCCATATTTTCGGCACAACACTACGCACTATTCCGGCCAGCGTTCCTTATCTGACAGCCGACCAGCGCTTGACGGCATGGCAGAACAAAGTGAATGGCCGAGAATCAGATCTGCGGGTAGGTTTAGTATGGGCCGGCAGTCCGGGAAACATCCCCGGGCGTATCCGCACCTGCGGCCTCAAAGCGATGTTGCCCCTGGCAGACATACCTGGCGTGACTTTTTACAGTTTGCAAACAGGCGAGGCGGCCAACGAGGCCAATACGCCGCCGCCTGGGATGCGACTCATTGACCTGACAGACGATATTGCCGACTTTGCCGATACCGCCGCGCTGATTATGAACCTCGACCTTGTTATAGCAGTCGATACCGCCGTAGCCCATTTGGCGGGCGCGCTGGGCAAGCCTGTCTGGACGCTGCTGCCGACGGCCGGCGACTGGCGGTGGTTATTGGCAAGGAATGACACTCCCTGGTATCCGACCATGCGGCTGTTCCGCCAGTCTACGCCAGGCAATTGGAGCGGTGTAATGACGGCGGTTGCTCAGGCGTTAAGAACATTGGCGGCAGCAAAAGCTGGTGTAACAGCATGAGCGAAAACCAAGCTGAAATGCAGCAACTACTGTCCGTACAAGCCGTACCGGACCCGGCAGATGCTCTGGCGCATTACAAATTAGGCTGCACTTTGCATGAACAAGGCCGGTTAACAGAGGCGCATAGCAGCTTCTGCCGTGCATTAATGCTTAAGCCTAATTATATTCAAGCGTTGTGCAACCTGGGCGTCGTCCTGCACAAGCTGGGGCGGTCTGGTGAAGCGATACAATGTTTTCAGAAGGCACTGGCGCTGGAGCCGGATTCTGAGAGCTCTGCTAAAGCTATTTTATGGTATAACCTGGGGAGCATCCTGCTTGAAGTACCAAGACTGCCTGAGGCTGTCGCAGCGCTGCAGCAGGCCATCACGCTTAAGCCGGATTTGGCTGAGGCCTATACGCATTTAGGAAATGGTCTGCTCATGCTGCAAAGACCGTCTGAGGCCGTGGTAGTGCTGCAACAGGCCATCGCGCTTAAGCCAGATTTGGCCGGTGCCTATAGTAATCTGGGTAATGCGCTGCAGGCCCAGGGAAAGGTTGCAGACGCCATTGCCGCCTATAACCGCGCCATTGCGCTGAATCCTGCCGATCCGGATGTATATAATAACCGTGCACAGGCTATCCTGCTCAGCGGCAATCTGGACCGCGGCTTTGCGGAATATGAATGGCGGACAAAACTTAATTGGCTGCGTCATTTTTATGAATGGTTTGAAGACAAGCCGCGCTGGCAGGGTGAAAATTTCTTCGGCAAACGCCTGCTGATTTATGATGAGCAAGGCTGTGGGGACGCCATCCAGTTTAGCCGCTACCTGCCTCTGGTTAAAGCCCGGGGCGGTATTGTGCAATTTTCCGCCAAACAGCCATTATTGCGCTTATTTGCTAATTTCCCCGGCATTGATGAACTGGTAGAACATACGGAAGCAGCCATCGCCCGGATACAATCCGACCTGGCTGTGCCTTTAATGAGTCTGCCTCACATTTTTGGCACAACACTGCCTACTATTCCGGCGGACATTCCTTATCTGACTGCCGACCGGCGCAGCATTGAACTATGGCGCAGCAAAATGAATTGTACCGGCACAGACTTGCGGGTAGGCTTAGTCTGGGCCGGTAATCCGGCAAACATCTCTGGGCAAATCCGCACCTGCGGCCTGCAAGCGATGTCGCCGCTGGCTTGTATATCTGGCGTGACTTTCTACAGCCTGCAAAAAGGCGAGGCATCCCAAGAGGCACATACGCCGCCGTCCGGCATGCGCCTCATTGACCTGACGGACGCTATTGCGGATTTTGCCGATACCGCTGCCTTGATTATGAACCTTGATCTTATTATATCGGTCGATACCTCCGTAGCCCATCTGGCGGGCGCACTGGGTAAGCCGGTCTGGACGCTGCTGCCGGCAGCCAACGAATGGCGGTGGTTATTAACCAGAAACGACACTCCCTGGTATCCGACCATGCGCCTGTTCCGCCAGAGCGCTCCAGGCGATTGGAGCGGCGTAATGACGGCGGTAGCCCAGGAGTTGCGTAAAGGGAAAGAGATGTGACATTATGAGTGAAAGCCAAGCCGCAGCGCCGCGACAACTATCGCAGGGAAATATCCTGAAAGAACAGGGCCGGTTGGAGGATGCCATTCAATGTTATCAGGAAGGATTAACTCTTTTCCCCGGTAATGTTGAATTATGGTTTAATATGGGAAGCACTCTGCTCGAATTGTCAAGACTGACTGAGGCTGTTGCAGCCTTACAACAAGCAATCGCACTCCAACCGGATTCTGCCGGTGTCTATATGAATCTGGGGAATGCCTTTAAAGAGCAAGGACGGTGCGAGGACGCCGTTCAATGCTTTCAGAAAGGGTTAGCTATCTGTCCAGGAAGTGCAGAATTATGGTTTAACCTGGGAGTTACCCTTATCTCATGGCCAAGACTGTCCGAGGCTGCAGAAGCGTTGCAACATGTCATCGCGCTCAAACCGGATTTTATTAATGCCTATATTTTTCTGGGGAGTGTCCTTAAAGAACAGGGGTTATCCAAGAATGCCGTTCAATGTTACCAAAAAGGAGTAGCTATTTGCCCTGGGGATGCCCAATTATGGTTTAACCTGGGAACAACTTTACTCGAACTGCGAAAACTGCCTGAGGCCGTTGAAGTCTTGCAACAGGCCATTGCGCTCCAACCGGATTTTGCCGCTGCCTATAATAATTTGGGAAGTGCCCTAAAAGAACAAGGACTGACTGAGAACGCCGTTCAATGCTTTCAACAAGGGGCTGCCTCTTGTCCCGGCAACGCTCGATTATGGTTTAATCTGGGAACTGTTTTATTCGAATTGCAAAGGCTGTCTGAGGCCGTTGAAGCGTTGCGACAGGCCGTCGCGCTTAAACCGGATTTTGCCGGAGCCTATAATAATCTAGGATATGCACTTCAATCACGGGGAAAGGTTGAAGACGCTATCGCAGCCTTTGACTGCGCTATCGCGCTGAATCCGACAAATCCGGGAGTGTATAATAACCGCGCGCAGGCTGTTCTGCTCAGCGGCAATCTGGCTCGCGGCTTTGCGGAATATGAATGGCGGATAAAACTTAACGAGCTGTGTCATTTTTATGAATGGTTTGATGACAAGCCGCGCTGGTGTGGTGAAAATTTTGCCGGCAAACGCCTGCTGGTTTATGATGAGCAAGGCTGCGGGGACGCCATCCAGTTTAGCCGCTACTTGCCACTGGTCAAAGCCCGGGGCGGTATTGTGCAATTTTCCACCAAACAGCCCCTGTTGCGTTTATTTGCTAATTTTCCCGGAATTGATGAACTGGTAGGACATACGGAAGCAGCCATTGCCCGGACAGAATCCGACCTGACTGTGCCTTTAATGAGTCTGCCCCACATATTTGGCACAACACTGCCTACTATTCCGGCAGACATTCCTTATCTGACTGCCGACCGACGCAGCATTGAACTATGGCGCAGCAAAATGAATTGTGTCGGTACAGACCTGCGGGTAGGCTTAGTCTGGGCCGGTAATCCGGCAAACGTCTCTGGGCAAATCCGCACCTGCGGCCTGCAAGTAATGTCGCCGCTGGCCTGTATATCTGGCGTGACTTTCTACAGCCTGCAAAAAGGCGAGGCGGCTCGGGAGGCACAAACGCCATCATCCGGATTGCGGCTCATTGACCTGACAGACGATATTGCGGATTTTGCCGATACTGCCGCCTTGATTATGAATCTTGATCTTGTTGTGTCGGTCGATACCGCCGTAGCCCATCTTGCAGGCGCACTGGGCAAGCCTGTCTGGACGCTGCTGCCGGCAGCCAACGAATGGCGGTGGTTATTGGCCAGAAACGACACTCCCTGGTATCCGACCATGCGCCTGTTCCGCCAGAGCGCTCCGGGTAATTGGAGTGGCGTAATGACAGCGGTAGTTCAGGAGTTAAGAAAGTGGAAAGAGATGTGATATTATGTATTTGACTGTTGAACAGCGCAGTATTGACACCTGGCATAACAAGATTAATTGTCCCGCCTCACACCTCCGGGTAGGATTAGCCTGGGGCGGGAATCAGGCAACCCTTCCCGGACAACCCCGCACCTGCGGCCTCAATGAGATGGTTCCGCTGGCACGGATACCGGGTGTGACTTTTTATAGTTTGCAAAAAGACGCAACAGCCAACGCGGCCAACACACCGCCGCCTGGGATGAGGCTTGTTGACCTGACAGCAGATATTGGCGATTTTGCCGATATCGCCGCGCTGATTATGAACCTCGACCTTGTTATTGCAGTCGATACCGATGTATCCCATTTGGCAGGCGCGCTGGGCAAGCCGGTCTGGACAATGCTAGCGGCAGCCAGTGAATGGCGATGGTTATTAGCCAGAAATGATAACCCGTGGTATCCAACCATGCGCCTGTTTCGCCAGACCACTCCTGGCGATTGGAGCGGCGTAGTAGCAGCAGTTGAGCAGGAGCTAAGAGCACTGTTGTCAGCAACAGCTAAGTAAAGGAAAGACCTTATCATATGCCTGGAAGGCAGGTGAAACTTATGAATGAAAGCACAGCAGAAGCGCAGCGGCAGCTGTTACTGGGAAATGTCCATAAAGAGCAGGGGTTGTTAGAGGAGGCCATTCAATGCTATCAGAAAGGCGTAACGCTTTGCCCTGGTAGTGCCGAACTATGGTTTGCCCTGGGAACCACCCTGCTCGAAGTGGCAAGACTGTCTGAGGCCATTACAGCTTTGCAACAAGCGATTGCGCTCCAACCGGATTCTGCCGGCGGATATATGAATCTGGGCAATGCCTTTAATGAACAGGGCCGCTGTGAGGACGCCATTCAATGCTTCCAAAAAGGGTTGGCTATCTGTTCTGGTAGTGCTGCTTTATGGTTTAACCTGGGAGTTGCCTTTAGCTTATTGCCCCGACTATCTGAGGCTGTGGCAGCGTTGCAGCGGGCCATCACGCTTCAACCTGATTTTCCTAATGCCTATCTTTGTCTGGGAAGTGTCCTTACAGAGCAGGGGTTATCTGAGGCTGCCGTTCAATGCTACCAAAAGGGGTTAGCTATTCGCCCTGGTGATGCCCAATTATGGTTTAACATGGGGACAACTCTACTCGAACTGCGAAGCCTGTCTGAGGCCACCGCAGCGTTGCAACAGGCCATCGTACTGAAACCGGATTTGGCCGCAGCTTATAATAATTTGGGAAATGTCCTGCTCAAATTGCAAAGACTGTCTGAGGCCGTTGAAGTACTGCAACAGGCCATCGCGCTCAAACCGGATTATACGGATGCCTATATTAATCTGGGAAATGCGCTGCAGGCTCAGGGAAAAGTTAAAGAGGCCATTGCCGCATATAACCGCGCTATAGCACTGAATCCTTCAAATTTGGAAGTATACTATAATCGCGCTACGGCTATCCTGCTCAGCGGCAATCTGTCCCACGGTTTTGCGGAATATGAGCGGCGCACGAAAATCCCCCGGTTCCATCATTTTTATGAATGGTTTGACGGCAAACCGCGCTGGGGTGGTAAAAATTTTGCCGGCAAATGTTTGCTGGTTTATGATGAGCAAGGCTTCGGGGACGCCCTGCAATTTTGCCGTTACCTGCCCCTGGTCAAATCCCGGGGCGGCAGCGTGCAATTCTCAACTAAACCGCCGCTGCTGCGCCTGTTTGCCAATTTCCCCGGTATTGATGAAGTGATCGAACATACCGCGGCAGTAATAGCCTGGACACAATCCGATCTGGTGGTGCCTTTGGTAAGCTTGCCTTACATTTTTGGCACAACACTACATACTATTCCGGCTGGCGTTCCTTATCTAAATGTTGAACAGCACAGCAAAGATGTATGGCGCAAGAGAATGAATTGCCAGGAATCACACTGCCGGGTGGGATTAGTCTGGGCCGGTAATCCGGCAAACGTCTCCGGGCAAATCCGCACCTGCGGCCTCAAAGCGATGTTGCCACTGGCCTGCATACCCGGCGTGACTTTCTACAGCCTGCAGAAAGGCGAAGCGGCCCAACAGGCGAATACACCGCCAACTGGGATGCGTCTTATTGACCTGACAGACGATATTGAAGATTTTGCCGATACAGCCGCATTAATTATGAATCTCGATCTTATTATATCAATTGACACAGCTGTAACCCATTTGGCGGGAGCGCTGGGTAAGCCTGTCTGGACGCTGTTGCCGTTAGCCTGTGAGTGGCGGTGGTTATTAGCCAGAGACGACACTCCCTGGTATCCGACCATGCGCCTGTTCCGCCAGTCTGCGCCAGGTGATTGGAGCGGTGTAATGACGGCAGTCGCCCGGGAGTTAAGAACACTGGTAGCAGCAACGGCAAAATAAGTAAGGGGAATTATCGTTATATGCTCGGAAGGCAGGTGAACCTTATGAGTGAAAGTCCATCAGAAACGCTGCGATATTTGTCGCTGGGAAATAGCTGTAAAGAAGAAGGGCGGTTGGAAGATGCTGTTCAATGCTTACAAGCAGGGGTAGTTAGCTGCCCGGAGAGTGCTGAATTATGGTATAACCTGGGAACTACTCTGCTCGAATTGTCAAGACTGGCTGAGGCCGTCCAAGCGTTGCAGCAGGCAATCGCGCTTCAACCCGATTTTACCAATGCCTATAATAATTTAGGGTATACATTACACTCCCAAGGGAAGGTTGAAGACGCCATCGCTGCTTATAATCACGCGATAGCGTTGAATCCTGCGGATGCAGAAGTATATTGCAACCGTGCTCAGGCTATCCTGCTCAGCGGCGACTTGGGCTCCGGCTTTGTTGAATTTGAATGGCGTACTAAAGTTAACTATTATTATCATTATTATGAATGGGCTGATGGCCAACCGCGCTGGGGCGGGGATTGCTTTGTTGGCAAACGCCTGCTGGTTTATGATGAGCAAGGCTTTGGGGACGTGCTGCAATTTTGCCGTTACCTGCCGCTGGTCAAAGCCCGGGGCGGCAGGGTCCAATTCTCAATTAAACAGCCGTTGCTGCGTTTGTTTGCTAATTTTTCCGGAATTGATGAACTGATCGAACATACTGAGGCTGCAATTGCTCAGACACAATTTGACCTAACGGTGCCCCTGCTGAGCCTGCCCCACATTTTCGATACAACACTGCCTACTATTCCGGCAGGCATTCCCTATCTGACTGCTGACCGGCGCAGCATTGATAGATGGCGCAGCAAAATGAATTGTGCCGGCACAGACCTGCGGGTAGGATTAGTATGGGCCGGTAATCCAGCAAACGTTCGCACCTGCGGCCTGCAAGCGATGTCGCCCCTGGCAGACATACCAGGTCTGACTTTCTACAGCCTGCAAAAAGGGTATGCGGCCAGAGAGGCCAAAACGCCACCACCGGGTATGCGGCTCATTGATCTGACAGACGATATTGCCGATTTTGCCGATACTGCCGCGCTAATTATGAACCTTGATCTTGTTGTGGCAGTCGATACAGCCGTAGCCCATCTGGCAGGCGCGCTGGGCAAGCCTGTCTGGACACTGCTGCCGGCAGCCGGTGAATGGCGGTGGTTATTGGCTAGAAACGACACCCCCTGGTATCCGACCATGCGCCTGTTCCGCCAGAGCACTCCGGGCGACTGGAACAGCGTAATGACAGCGGTCGCCCGGGAGTTAAGCGCGTGGCAGGCAGGTGGAACAGGATGAGCGAAAGCCAATCTGAAGCGCTGCGACAACTGTCATTGGGAAAAGCCCTTACAGAGCAGGGGCTGCCGGAGGAGGCTGTTCAACACTACCAGGAAGCATTAGTGCTTTGTCCTGACAATGCCGATTTATGGTACCAATTGGGAACTACCCTGCTTGCATCGCAAAAACTGCCTGAGGCCGCCCAAGCACTGCAACAGGCAATTGCGCTCCGACCGGATTGTGCCAATGCCTATAATAATCTGGGCGGCGCCCTCAAAAAACAGGGCCTATACGAGGAGGCCATTCAATGTTACAAAAAAGGGTTGGCACTTTGCTCTGAAAGTGCCCAATTGTGGTATAACCTTGGAACCACCTTGCTCGCAGTGCCAAGACTGTCTGAGGCCGCCCAAGCGCTGCAACAGACCATCACGCTCCAACCGGATTTGGCTAAGGCTTATACTAATCTGGGAAATGCGCTGCTTAAAATGCTAAGACCATCTGAGGCCGTCAAAGTACTGCAACAGGCAATTGAACTCCAACCGGATTGTGCCGATGCCCATAATAATTTGGGTTTTGCACTACAGTCCCAGGGAAAGGTTGCAAACGCCATCGCTGCTTTTGACCGCGCTATTGCGCTGAATCCCCCCGATCCGGAGGTATATAATAACCGCGCTCAGGCTATCCTGCTCAGCGGAGACTTAGCCCGCGGCTTTGCTGAATATGAATGGCGCACTAAAGTCGGCCGGTACCGACGGTTTTATGAAGGGTTTGATAGCCAACCACGTTGGGGTGGCGGAAATTTTGCCGGCAAGCGCCTGCTGGTTTATGATGAGCAGGGCTTCGGCGACGTCCTGCAATTTTGCCGCTACCTGCCGCTGGTCAAAGCCCGGGGCGGCAGCGTGCAATTCTCGACAAAACAGCCGCTGCTCCGCCTGTTTGCTAACTTTCCCGGAATTGATGAACTAATCGAACAAACTGCGGCAGCAATTGCCCGGACACAATTTGACCTTACGGTACCCCTGCTGAGTCTGCCCCATATTTTCGGCACAACCTTACACACTATTCCGGCGAGCATTCCTTATCTGACTGCCGATCAGCACTCTATTGCTGCCTGGCGCAGCAAAATGAATTGCTCCAGCACAAACCTCCGGGTAGGATTAGTCTGGGCCGGTAATCCGGAAAACATTCCCGGACAAATCCGCACCTGCGGCCTCAAGGCGATGTCTCCTCTGGCCGCAATACCAGGCACGACTTTCTACAGCTTGCAAACAGGTGCAGCAGCCAAGGAGGCCAATACACCGCCACCGGGTATGCGGCTCATTGACCTAACAGATGATATTGCCGATTTTGCCGATACCGCCGCATTGATTATGAACCTTGACCTTATTATATCAATTGATACAGCCGTAGCCCATTTGGCAGGCGCGCTGGGTAAGCCGGTCTGGACGCTGCTGCCGTCAGCGGGTGAGTGGCGGTGGTTATTGGCCAGAAGCGATACTCCCTGGTATCCGGCTATGCGCCTGTTCCGCCAGAGTACCCCGGGCGACTGGAACGGCGTAATGACAGTGGTAGCTCAGGAGTTAAGAATGCTGGCAGTGAAAGCAGGTGAAACATCATGAATGAAAACCAATCCCAAGCGCAGCAACAGCTGTCGCTGGGAAATGTCCGTAAAGAGCAGGGGATGATAGAGGATGCCATTCAATGCTACCAGGAAGGATTAATTCTTTGCCCTGGTAATGCCGAATTATGGTTTAACTTAGCGAGCACTTTTTTTGATTTGCAAAGGCTGTCTGAAGCCGTAGAAGCCTTTCAACAGGTAATCGTGCTCAGACCTGATTTAGCCGGCGTTTATAATAATTTGGGAGGCGTTCTTCTCGAATTGGAAAGGCCATCTGAGGCCGTTGAAGCGTTGCAACAGGCCATCGCGCTCCAACCGGATTTTGTCGAGGCTTATTCTAATTTAGGAAATGCCTATCTTAAATTGCAAAGACCGTCTGAGGCCGTTGAATCGCTGCAACAGGCAATCGCATTCAAACCGGATTATGCGGCCGCCTATAATAATTTGGGAAATGTGCTGCAGTTCCAGGGAAAGGCTGAAGACGCCATTGCTGCTTATAACCGCGCTATAATGTTGAATCCCGCCAATGCGGAAGCGTATAATAACCGTTCTAAGGCTATCTTGCTCAGCGGCAACCTGGCCTGCGGCTTTGCCGAATATGAATGGCGCACTAAGGTCAAGCGGCGCCGCCATTTTTATGAATGGTGTAATGACAAACCACGCTGGGGTGGTGAAAATTTTGCCGACAAGCGCCTACTGGTTTATGATGAACAAGGCTTTGGCGACACCCTGCAATTTTGCCGTTACCTGCCGCTGGTCAAAGCCCGGGGCGGTATTGTGCAATTCTCGACCAAACAGCCGCTGCTGCGTCTGTTCGCTAACTTACCCGGAATTGATGAATTATTCGAACAAACTGCGGCAGCAATTACTCAGGCGCAATTTGATCTTACGGTGCCTCTGCTGAGTCTGCCTCATATTTTCGGCACAACCTTACAGACTATTCCAGCGGGCATTCCTTATCTGACTGCCGATCAGCACTCTATTGCTGCCTGGCGCAGCAAAATGAATTGTTTCGGCACAAACCTCCGGGTAGGATTAGCCTGGGCCGGTGATCCGGCAAACATCTCCGGACAAAGTCGCACCTGCGGCCTCAAGGCGATGTCTCCCCTGGCAGGAATACCGGGCACGACTTTCTACAGCTTGCAAACAGGCGCAACAGCCAAGGAGGCCAATACACCGCCACCAGGGATGCGGCTCATTGACCTGACAGACGATATTGCCGACTTTGCCGATACTGCCGCATTGATTATGAACCTTGACCTTATTATATCAATTGATACAGCCGTAGCCCATTTAGCAGGCGCGCTGGGCAAGCCGGTCTGGACGCTGCTGCCGTCAGCCGGTGAGTGGCGGTGGTTATTGGCCAGAAGCGATACTCCCTGGTATCCGACCATGCGCCTGTTCCGCCAGAGCACTCCGGGCGACTGGAACGGCGTAATGACAGCGGTCGCTCAGGAGTTAAGGCTGCTAGCGTAGCATTGTAAAATATTATCGACGAAGCCGTCTTCGGCCCATGATTAAAACAGTGGGTTGAGGGCGGCTTCGCTGCTATAATAGAAATTTTTAAAAAACTTACCAAAATTGGCAGGAATTTGATTTTCAATGTAGAATGCTGTTAAAAAAATACCTAATAAAACAAAGAGAAGCAATAATAATTATGGATATATTTACTGATTAGTATATTTTAGTTTGTTTTAGTATATTTTTTATGAGGTGTTTATCTTAGCACACGAGTCAAGACTCCCGCCTCTATAGGCGGTGTTAGTTCAGGTGGAGTAGACTTTTCGCCTGAACCCTTGATGTTTCAGCTTTGCTGAAACGAGTTCACTGAGTATCACGTGACGCACTCTCCCTACCTAAGAGTGGGGGCTTCTTGGTCGTAGCGACGACTAATGCTGATATAATTACCAAGCTATCCCCGTTGGTCCAACGGGTTATATATGAATTAGGCTATACC
>Ga0316604_10001446_pt1 | contig 21114 bp, 25 predicted proteins | sample OWC_soil_day20_C_FD_207650 | JGI IMG/M metagenome (GOLD analysis project Ga0316604, IMG submission 207650) | Wetland soil microbial communities from Old Woman Creek delta, Ohio, United States - OWC_soil_day20_CT | ecosystem: Environmental > Terrestrial > Soil > Wetlands | place: USA: Ohio...
TCAGTACATGAGCGACCGATTGCTGGAAGCAAACGTCAAAAACAGCATTGAACTGCTGGAAGAAGTACAAAAGCTCCTGCTTGATCTGAAAAGTGCATGGGATTCGATTGCAGAAAACGGTGCACAACCGCAGGCTGCGCCAATGGCAGAGAAGGCTCCCGTATACGATATGCTGTCGCCGCGCGCTGTGTCCAGCTTGGCGAGGGCTTGAATGATGATGAATAATACGCAAATCATTGACCTGTATGAACAGGTGGCGGAAATCACTGAACAAATGCTGGCGGCGGCCCGTGTCGGCGACTGGGATTCGCTGGTGGCGCTGGAATCGCGCTGCGCTGCCCGTGTCGATACGCTCAAGGGCGGCGTTGATTCCAACGCATCGCTAACGCCGGTTGCGCGCGAGAAAAAAATCAGCATCATCAAGAAAATTCTGGATGATGATCGGGAAATCCGCGCGATCACCCAGCCACGCCTGGCGCAATTGTCCGCGCTCATTGGCACGTCTCAAAACGAACGCCAGCTCCGTCAGGCTTACGGCGCGAATAACGCAACCGGCTGACCGCCATGATGCTGCGGTCCGATGCAACCGGCATCCGGCCGGTCATCCTGACTGAGCATCCTGGCTCGGTCAGTGCTGCAACCAGCCCGAGCCAAGATGCGTTCAACCGCCTGATGCAGGTTTCCATCGGAAAGCAGTTTCAGGCGGAAGTGATGTTGCGGCAGAACGATGGTTCCTATCTCGTCCGTCTGGCAGACACAACTGCCAGAATGCTTCTGCCGGAGGGAACCCAGACTGGCGACACGGTTTCCATGACGCTGCTTACCGCCAGCCCGCGCCCCACTTTTCTATTGGGCGAAACGACAGTCAGCGCCCTTCCATTGCCGAATCAGCAGGCCGCCCTGAAAGGTTTGCTAATTGACAATATGGCGCAAGAAGCAGCACAAGGAAGTGCTGGCGCCAACCAGGTCGGAAAATCCACCTCAATCGAGGCTACTACTGCCGCTCAAACCAGGTCATCTGCCGGGCAGGCTGACGGCAGCACGATGACCACGTTGAGTTCAACTGGGAAACTGATTGATTCCCTGCTGCATGCCAGCGAACAGGGCAACATGCCGGCTGCCATCACTGGCAAGGAGGCGATTGTTCCTTCGCCAGATGTGGCACCGACCAAACTGGCCGAAGCAATGCACAAAACGCTTGAATTCAGCGGCCTGTTTTACGAGTCGCATGTTGAGGAGTGGGCGAATGGCCAGCGTGCTGCAGAGGCGCTGGCGAGGGAGCCTCAGGCACAATTGTCGGCAGAACAAACATCCGTTGCCAGCCAGCAGGCAGCAGCCAGTTCGGCTCAAGATATAGATGGATTAACGCAGGCTGCCTTGCTCAACAGCGATGCCGCGCATCTGCTCCGGATGCAGTTAAACACGCTGGAGAACCGCCACGTTGTCTGGCAGGGCGAGTTATGGCCCGGCCAGCGTTTCGAGTGGGAGGTTAGCGATGAAACGCCGCAGCGACAGGAGGCGGCAGAAGCGGTACCCACATGGCGCAGCCAGATGCGGTTTGAGTTGCCCGCCCTTGGCACCATCACCGCTTCGCTCGTGCTTTCCGGCAGCCATGTCCAGGTGCAGTTGCGCACCGCGACCGAAGAAGCGGCTGCGACCATCCGCCCATATGCGGGCGACCTGGCGAACGCGCTGGACGCTGCAGGTTCTCCGCTTGATTTGCTGACGGTGAAAAAAGATGGAACAGCCTAAACCGCCGGTCAATGCCGTTGCGCTGGCCTACCATGCCGGCGATCTGGCGCCCAAGGTGGTCGCGAAAGGTCGCGGCCTGATCGCAGATGAAATCATCCGGCGTGCACGCGAGCATGGCATCCATGTGCATGAGTCGAGGGAACTGGTGGCACTTCTGATGCAAGTCGATCTCGATAAAAATATCCCGCCCGCACTGTATCGCGCAGTAGCGGAACTGCTGGCATGGCTATATCATATCGAATCCGAGCAACATGGCACCAAAAAACCCATTGCGCCACCGACTGCTGCTGGCTAGGCTTGCTATCGTTTCATTTGAAAAACATGAATTATCTCCGCTCCATCGGCATTGAAGATCTTGGCCCCTATCAGGTGCATTCTCGCCGGGAAATCATCATGCTGCTGCAAGGCATCATGGAATCGAAACAGCTCGTCAGGATGGCTTTCAACAAAGGTTCGGAAGCCATCGTGACCACCATCCTGGAAGTCGATGATGAATCCGATCGGGTGGTCATCGATTGCGGCCCTGACCGCACACAGAACCAGCGCATCGTCGATAGCGACAATGTTTCGTTTGACACCAGCCTTGACCGAATTCGCATTGTGTTTTTCACCACCAGCCTTGACGTCTGTCTGCATGATGGCAAGCCTGCATTTTGTTTTTCTATGCCGGCCAACCTGATCCGCCTGCAACGGCGCGAAACCTATCGCATTCGAACGCCGCGTAGCACGGTTGAGCTGTTTCTTGAGACCGAGGAAGATGGCAAGCAGAGATTTACCGCTTATCTGCACGACATCAGCGCCGGCGGCGTTGGCCTGCTCGACGAACAGATGCTGCTTGACGACAGCTTCGGCTGCCGGTATACCAATTGCCGCATCATGCTGTCCGACAAGAGCGTAATCATTGCCGATTTGCAGGTGAGAAATTCCCAGGAAATCTCCCTGGCGAACGGAAAAAAAATCCGCCGCATTGGCTGCCAGTTCACGCAGATGCCTAACCGGACGATGGTTGAAGTTCAGCGCTACATCACGAAAATCGAACGCGAACAGAACGCGCGCACCAACTCTTAAGCAGCGCTGCCATGACGCAACCGCTGGCACCGTTCATTAGGATGAACGCCTGCCCCCCACATGGTTGAATGGCATGTGCCTGCTGCCAACGCCTTGCGACTTGGTCGTAAAGCTTGAAATAACTGACCGGAATGGCGGTTTCGGTCAGTTAGGCAAAAATACATACTCCCCGCAGTATTTTAAAATCGCCAGAAAAATGGTGACCCAACCCTTCATTTTTACAACATACCCCAATCCCTTTACATCACGGAATCAGACGTTCATGTTCATGATGTCGTGATAGGCGGTCACCAGCTTGTTTCGTGCCTGCACCGTCGCCTGGAACGAAATGTTGGCCTTCTGGATTGAGATCATCACGTCCGACAGGTTTACGCTATCATCACCGGCAACAAATTGCTGCCCCAACTGTTCCGCCCTCACCTGCGCATTGTTGACCTGATCCAGCGAGGTTTTCAGTACGCTGGCAAAATCCGTCTTGTCGGTGGTGGTCTTTTCCCCCTGAAGCGGGGAAATCTTTCCCTGCGCGGTGGCGGCGGCTGCCCGCAACTGCGCCACCATCGCGTCTATCCTGCTGGCATCGATCGCATTCATCGCAACTCCCTGTTATTCGTCTGCTTTCGTGCACACTCCTGACTTTTTTTCAAAAGCAGGAGCGGCAATTCCCACGGCAAGAAGTTATCATGTACGCTTGACAGCAGCCCGCCGAGGAGGCGGCAAAACATCGTTCTGTTCGTCCGATTGAAATTTACGACAGCGAAGAAAATAGCTATCACGGCGAAATCCCGACAGGGCACATAATCATCGCAACCGAACAGAAGCACGCGGAGAAGAAACATGGCGACAGCAGGCGAACAGGCAACCGCACCGGCTTTGATACCTGAGACAGAAACAGGTGGACAACAAACCGCAATACAGCGGTTTATTGCGTATGCCCGCTCCGAAGGGGTGCGCACCTATTTCCTGATTCTTGGCATCGCGGCAGTGATCGGCATCATGGCTGCCATCTGGCTGTGGAGCCAGAAAACGGAATACAAGGTGCTGTTTTCCAACTATTCCGACAAGGATGGCGGCGCAATCGTCACGGCCTTGCAGCAGATGAACGTGCCATACAAGATTGCAGATACTGGCAATGCGATTCTGGTGCCGGATAAGCAGGTGCATGACGTGCGCCTGAGGCTGGCATCCCAGGGCTTGCCCAAAGGCGGCGGCATCGGCTTCGAATTGATGGAAAACCAGAAGCTGGGGATTTCCCAATTTCTGGAACAGGTAAATTTCCAGCGCGCGCTCGAAGGCGAGATGGCGCGCTCGATCCAATCCATCGGCGCCGTGCAGTCCGCGCGAGTCCATCTGGCGCTGCACAAGGCATCGGTTTTTGTGCGCGAACAGCAGAAACCGACCGCTTCGGTCATGCTGAACCTGCATCCCGGCCGCTCGATCGACCAGAATCAGGTCAACGCGATTGTTCATCTGGTTGCCAGCAGCGTACCCAGCCTGGTGGCATCAAACGTGACAGTAGTCGATCAAAACGGCAACCTGCTCTCGGGCCCGGAAAAACCAAAGGACAACAAAACGCTTGATCCGTCGCAAATCCAGTATGTGCAGGAGTTGCAGCGCAACATTATCAAGCGGGTCGAATCCATCCTGACCCCTATCGTTGGTGAAAACAATGTGCGCGCGGAAGCAACCGCCGAAGTGGATTTCTCGACCAGCGAACAGGCCGCCGAAACTTACAAGCCGAACCAGCCGCCGAAAAACGATCCTGCCATCCGCAGCCAGCAAAGCTCGGAATCGCAAACCGTGGTCGGAAATGCCGCCGCCGGTGTTCCTGGCGCGTTGACGAACCAGCCGCCGGCGCCAGCAACCGCGCCAATTACCCAGCAAGCAGCCAGAGGTGCGCCTGCAGCGACTGCGCCCGGCGCACGGCCGGGCACTGCAACCACCCAGCAGATACCGATCAAGTCGCAAAAGGATGCCACCGTCAATTACGAAGTCGACAAGACCATCCGTTATACCCAGCAGCCAATGGGCGGGCTCAAGCGACTGACGGTGGCTGTGGTCGTCAATTACAAGAAACAGACCGACAGCGAAGGCAAAGTTGCTCTGGTGCCGTTGACCGATGCGGAAAAGGCGCAGGTAACCGACTTGGTCAAGGAAGCGATGGGCTTTAACAAGGAGCGCGGCGACTCGCTCAATGTGGTTAACAGCCCGTTTGCCGCCAAGGAGGCCGCGCCGCAACCGCCTTTGTGGAAGCGCCCGGAAATGCTGGCACTGGCACAGGAAGTCGGCAAATACATCCTGATCGGGGCAATTTTGCTTTACCTCTTTTTCGCTTTCCTCAGGCCGATGCTGAGAAAATTGTTGCCGCAACCGCCCAAACCTGAGCCAACCTCTGCTGAAGGAGAAGAAGGAGAAGAAGGTGAAGAAGGCGAAGAAGGCGATGAAGATGCCATTGTCAGCCTGAGCGAAAAAGGCCAACGTCAAGGGCAACGCAGATATGAAGACAATCTCAGCGCTGCCAAGCAACTGGCCAAACAGGATCCGAAAGTCGTTGCCAATATTATCAAGAACTGGGTGGAAGAATGAGTGATGCCGGCGTACAAAGAGCGGCGATTATGATGCTTGCACTGGGCGCCGACGAAGCCGCCGAGGTGATGAAATATCTCGGCCCGCGCGAAGTGCAAAAACTGGGCGCGGCCATGTCGTCGATGAAGGCCGTGCAAAGCGAGGAACTGGAAGCCGTGCTGGAAAAATTCACGGTGGAAACGGAGCAAAATACGTCGTTCGGCCTCGATTCCGACGAATACATCCGGGACGTGCTGACCAAGGCACTGGGGGATGACAAGGCGACCTCGCTGATCAACCGCATCCTCGGCACGCGCGACGCCAGTGGCATCGAGAGCTTGAAGTGGATGGATTCGCAATCGGTGGCTGATTTGATCCGCAACGAACATCCGCAAATTATTGCCACTATTCTTGTTCACCTCGAACGCTACCATGCATGCGAAGTACTGAACCATTTCACCGAACGGCTACGCAATGATGTGGTGCTGCGCATTGCCACGCTCGATGGTGTTCAGCCAGCCGCGCTGCGCGAGCTGAACGAGGTGCTGACCAAACTGCTGACCGGCAACGAAAACGTGAAGAAAAAACCGATGGGCGGCGTACGTACTGCGGCAGAAATCCTCAACTTCATGGGCGGCGAAAACGAATCTTCAGTCATGGATAACCTGAAACGTCATGACTCTGACATGGCGCAGAAAATCATGGACGAGATGTTCGTGTTCGAGAACATTCTGGACATCGAAGATCGCGGCATCCAGACGATGCTTCGCGAAGTGCAATCCGAAACCCTCATCGTCGCACTCAAGGGCGCAAGTCAGGAATTGCGAGACAAGATCTTCAAGAACATGTCGCAGCGTGCAGCCGAAATGATGCGCGACGACCTCGAATCGAAAGGCCCGGTCCGACTGTCGGAAGTTGAAGCACAGCAAAAGGAAATCCTTCAGGTCGTCCGCCGTCTGGCAGACGAAGGTCAGATCGTGCTAGGCGGCAAAGGAGAAGACACGTATGTCTAACGCACTGCCCAAGGAAAAGCAGACTGCGTATCAACGGTGGGAGATGGCGTCGTTCGACACCCCTCAGCCTCCTCCGCCCCCCTCGCCTCAGCAACGCCAAGCCGCAGAAAAGGCCGATGCGTCGGCCAGAGTGAAGGAGCAGCTTGCATCAGTGCTGGAGCAAGCACGAACAGAAGGCTTTGCGTCCGGCCTCGAGGAAGGGCGCATAACAGGCCTTGATGAAGGACGAGCAACTGGTCTGGAAGAAGGACGGAACCAGGGACTGGCTGAGGGGCGTGCCATTGCAGCCAAGGAAGCACAAACGCTGCAAAGGCTGACCCAATCCTTCCAGGAAGAAATATCCAAAGCAAATGAATTGATTGCGCAGGACATGCTTGATCTGGCACTCGATATTGCAAAGGCAATGCTGCATTCTGCACTCAAAATCCGGCCCGAAATCGTTCTGCCTGTTATCAGTGAAGCTATACGTTACCTGCCATCTATACAGCAACCAGCTCAGCTTTTTCTGAATCACGATGATGCGCCAGTTGTCAGGCAATATTTAGGTGAAGATTTGACCAAAGCTGGCTGGCAAATACTGGAAGATCCGCATGTTGAACGTGGCGGTTGTCGCGTGGATACAGCCAGCAACCAGATCGATGCCACATCATCTACCCGCTGGCATCGTATCGTTACCGCACTTGACAAGGATAATGAATGGCTAGCACCGTAACTGACGACACCGTTGGCAGTACCCGCTGGCGCTCATATCTCCGAGATTGCCGCGAACTGCTTGAAATTGTCGAACCAATGCAGGTTTCCGGGCGTGTTACCCGTGTGACTGGTTTGGTAATGGAGGTTGTCGGACTCAAATTGGCCATTGGCGGTGGTGCTTACGTACCATTATCGAATGGCTCACGCATCGAGGCGGAAGTGGTTGGTTTTGAAAATAACAAACTATTTCTCATGCCCCAAAGCGATGTCGAAGGGATAGTACCTGGCACACGGGTATTTCCCATGGAGGTTGTACAAAGCCTCCCTCGCCCAGGCTCGGTCAACCATCCACGACGCCGACCTGATGACCGCAGCAAGCATATGCCCGTTGGCGATGAATTGCTTGGCCGCGTCCTTGACGGCCTTGGCCGTCCACTAGACAATCTTGGCCCGCTCAACACACAGCATGCTGCACCACTGAATGCGCGCACCATCAATCCGCTGGCACGCGCCCCTATCCACGATATTCTCGATGTCGGCGTACGTGCGATCAACAGCATGCTGACCGTTGGACGTGGCCAGCGGATGGGATTGTTTGCAGGTTCGGGCGTTGGTAAAAGTGTGCTGCTGGGCATGATGGCCCGATATACGGATGCCGATGTCAACGTAGTCGGCCTGATCGGCGAACGCGGACGCGAAGTCAAGGAATTCATAGAGGAAAACCTAGGCCCTGACGGTTTGGCGCGCTCGGTAGTTGTCGCCGCACCCGCTGACGCACCTCCGCTTATCCGCTTGCAAGGTGCCGCCTATGCCACCACAATTGCCGAATATTTTCGCGATCAGGGGAAGAATGTCTTGCTGATCATGGATTCACTCACCCGCTACGCAATGGCGCAACGTGAAATTGCCTTGGCTGTTGGCGAACCACCGGCCACCAAGGGTTATCCCCCCTCCGTTTTTGCCAAATTGCCGGCGCTGGTCGAACGTGCAGGAAATGGCAAGGACGGCGGCGGTTCGATCACCGCGTTCTACACCGTATTGACCGAAGGCGACGATCAGCAAGATCCAATTGCAGATTCTGCGCGCGCCATTCTCGACGGCCACATCGTGCTGAACCGTTCACTGGCAGACAGCGGTCATTACCCTGCCATTGACATCGAGCAATCGATCAGTCGCGTAATGCAAAACATTACGACACCCGAACACCAGAAACTGATGCGCCGTCTAAAACAACTCAATTCACGTTATCAGCGCAGCCGGGATTTGATTGCGGTTGGTGCCTACAGTGCCGGTACCGATCCGGTACTGGATGAAGCGATTTCCCGCCACGAACGAATCGACACGTTCCTCCAGCAAGGAATCAATGAACGTGCTAATGTGACTGAGAGTTTGGGGCAACTTGCCTCGCTATTCGAATGATTGAATTACGTTCCGCCCGCCTATAATTTTCAATGAGCATATCGTCTGCGCTCGCCACGCTTATCGAATTAGCAACAAAGGATTGCGATCATGCTGCCCAGGAACTGGGGAAAGCGATACGTGTGGCTGATGAATCCGAAAAGAAGCTCGCTTTGCTGTTGCAATACCGGGAAGATTATTCAGCCCGGTTTCAGGCCAGCCAGGCTGAGGGCTTGACGATTGCCGGCTATCGCAATTTCCAGCTTTTCATGGACAAGCTGGATCAAGCCATCGACGGGCAACAGCGTGTTGTGAGTGATGCGAAAAAACGCATCGAGGAACACCGGACGATGTGGCAGGCAGCAGAAAAGAAAAGAGTGTCTTACGATACGCTCGCAGATAGGGAACGCAAAAAAGCGCAGTTAAAAGAAGCAAGACGTGACCAGAAACAAATGGATGAGTTTGCGAACAGAAAATCCCATCAGAAACAAAAATGACATTCCGCAGGAGCGCTCATGAATACGGCCACCATCAAGACCCCCATTGTTGCCATGACTGGCAATACAGCGAAATCTCCTGCTTCTGCGACTAACTCTGTTGCGCCCGATGAGTCGTTCAATCAGGTACTGTCAAAGGAAATGAGCGACCGCAGTTCGGCTGCCCGCTCCGGTAACGCTCAAGCGACGGAGAAATCTACGACATCGCGGCAACCTACAAAATCAGCCGAGAAAACTGCATCAAATTCATCTGATGACTCTGATGAAGCAACACAAACTGATGCCAGCAACACGGATACAACTCATTTACTGGTGCTTGTTGCCGAATTAAGCGCTGTCGCAGAAAGCCCATCCCAACAAACCGCTTCTAGCACTGAATCATCTACAGAGGCCGCAGCTTTAATGTTATCGCAGAATACAGAGGCCGCAGCTTTAATGCTATCGCAGAATCCTGCATCACAAGCTGTTGCGCAAACCAGCCAACCGCTGGAAACCAAAACTGGCGAAATCGTAGCCGATGGTGTTATTCAAGCGCCAGACAATGCGTCCGATCGCGCAATCACATTCGATGCTCAAAGAACGGAACAAACTACTAATTTGGCTGCCACTATTAAGACAACCGATAACGCACAAGCCCTTAATCAGCCCGTGGGGGATTTTCATGAAACTATTTCATCTGCACTGACACAGACACAGACACAACCCGCGACAACCGAGCCTGTTGCTGCAGCAATCGAAAACAACCTCTCAACCGTTAGCGGCGAATCGCACACGCCAAATGCAATAGCATTGGCTCCAATGCATCAGGTTTCTACAGCACTTGTGCAAACCGCAGCGAACATTACCGAGAAATTAACGCCTCGCGTTGGCACTTCCGACTGGAACCAGGCGCTGGGCCAGAAAGTGGTCTGGATGGTCAACAGCGATGTGCAAAGCGCATCGATGACATTGAACCCGCCTGATCTTGGTCCACTGCAAGTGGTGTTGAGCGTTTCGAATAATCAGGCCAGCGCCAATTTCGTTGCAGCCCAGCCGGAAGTTCGTCAGGCGCTGGAAGCCGCACTCCCGAGATTGCGCGAGATGCTGGGCGATGCGGGCATCCAGTTGGGCCATGCCAATGTGAGCGCAGGAACCCAGCAGCAGCAACACTCTAACCAAGGACAGCAGCAAATGCATGCAAGCTCGGCTCGAGGCAGCGGCAATGAGGGTATCTTTGTTTCGCAAACAGACAGCGTTGTCACACCCCGCTCAAGTCGCCAGGGAATGGTGGATACCTTTGCATGATGTTTTTATGCACAAGGCCGGTTCCTGTTTTCGTTCCGGCCTCTGTTTTCCAGAAAATGAATGGGGTAAGATCATGGTATCTCACCAAGATACGACTGGTGAAGCATCCGGCAGATATACGCAGCATTGTTCCTTCTTTTCAATGCATTCGGCTGCGTGATTATTGTCGATAATGAATCAAACCTGACGCCAGACCAGAGGAAACCAGATGGCAACACAAAAACCAGTTTCAAAATCAAAAGGCGACGCGAGCAACGGTGAGGCTGCGCCGAAGAAATCCAAGATGAAACTGTTGATCATTGCGCTACTTGCCGTCGTGCTGCTGGGCGCTGGCGGTGGCGGTGCGTGGTATTTCTTCAAGATGCGCGGTGCCAGCAATACAGCTGAAGCTGCCCCCCCCCCTAAACCTTCGGCTGCCCCGATTTTCGTGCCACTGGAACCTTTTACGGTCAATCTGCAGCCGGAAAATGGTGAACATTATCTGCAAACGTCGATCACGCTGCAGACCAACTTCAAAGAAGAAGGGGATCTGTTCAAGCTGTATACGCCTCAGGTTCGCAACCGTATTCTGCTGTTGCTTTCGAGCAAAAAACCATCGGAAATTACCACTGTTGAAGGCAAGAAAAAGCTGGCGGAGGAAATTGTCACCGCGGTTAACCTGCCTTTCCAGCAAGGCGGAAGGCCACAAAACGTCAACAGTGTATTGTTCGTTTCATTCATCATCCAGTAAACGATAACATGGCTGAAACTTTTCTTTCCCAGGAAGAAGTTGACGCCCTCCTCCGAGGGGTCACCGGCGAACAGGATGAAGACCTGTCGCAAGGGGACAACTCGGGCGTTCGCCCCTACAACCTAGCCACACAAGAACGCATCGTCCGCGGCAGGATGCCGACGCTGGAAATTATCAACGAGCGTTTTGCGCGTCTGTTGCGCATTGGCCTGTTCAACTTTTTGCGGCGCACCTCGGAAGTATCCGTCGGGCCGGTTCGCGTTTCAAAGTACAGCGAATTCATCCGCAATCTGGTCGTACCAACCAACCTCAACTTGGTACACATGAAGCCTTTGCGTGGTACCGCACTAATGGTGCTCGATCCGAATCTGGTATTCCTTATTGTGGACAACCTTTTCGGAGGCGACGGCCGGTTTCATACCCGCGTCGAGGGGCGAGATTTTACACAAACCGAACAGCGCATCATCCAGCGTGTTCTGGAAATTATTTTCGAAAACTACGCCAAGTCATGGGAGCCGGTATATCCGCTGGAGTTCGAATACATCCGCTCCGAGATGAATACCCAGTTTGCCAATATTGCCACACCAAATGAGGTTGTGGTGGCTACCACGTTCACGATTGAACTTGGTCAGGTCAGCGGCGAAATGCATTTTTGTACGCCGTACTCAATGATTGAACCAGTGCGTGACGTTCTCACCAGCAGCCTTCAAGGTGAAACGCTGGAGGTGGACAAGCGTTGGATTCGCCTGATGACCCAGCAAATTCAGACGGCAGAAGTGCAAATCATTGCCGATTTGGGAACAATCAAATCGACGGTGGGTGACATTCTGAACATGAAGGCGGGCGACATCCTTCCGATAGCGATCCCGGAAACCGTGGAAGCAAAAGTCGATGGCGTTCCCATCATGGAATGCACATACGGCAAATTCAACGGCCAGTACGCATTACGAGTCGAAAAACTGATGCACAGCATGACAGATACAGCACAGGGAGATGAGCATGGCTGACGAAACCAACTCGCAGACAACCATTGAAGATGACTGGGGTGCCGCAATGGCCGAACAGTCCGCGACGGAGTCGGCAACTGATTCCATGGATGACTGGGGCGCTGCAATGGCCGAGCAGGCCAAGGCTGATGCTACAGCCGACACGCCCAACGATTCTTCCGCACTGAAGCCGCAATCTGCCACTGCCACGGTCTTCAAGGATTTCTCGGCTTCCACGCAGGGCAGCACACATAATGATATCGACTTCATCCTCGACATCCCGGTGCAACTCACGGTCGAACTTGGCCGAGCAAAAATCGCCATCAAAAATTTGCTGCAACTGGCACAGGGTTCCGTAGTAGAGCTTGACGGTCTGGCCGGCGAACCAATGGATGTCCTGGTCAACGGCTGCCTGATTGCGCAAGGGGAAGTGGTCGTGGTCAATGACAAGTTCGGCATCCGGCTTACTGACGTAATATCTCCGGCGGAACGCATCCGGAAATTGAATCGATGAAGCATCTGACGGAAGCTGCCCTGCTGTTCGCCACAACCGGCATGGTATTCGCAGCAGAACCTGCGACACCGCCGCCGGCTTCAGGCGGGTTGTTTCAGGTGCTGCTTGGCCTGATTGTTGTTCTCGGCCTGATGGCTGGCGCAGCCTGGCTGCTGAAACGCTTCGGCGCGCCAAGAATGGCTTCAGGCACTGTTATCAAGGTCATTGGTGGCATCGCTGTTGGCAACCGCGAACGCATCATGGTGATCGAAGTGGCCGATCAGTGGATTGTCGTCGGCATCACCTCGAATCAGATCAACACCCTGTCAACGATGCCCAAACAGGAACTTCCGCCCCTTCCAGAAGGCGGCACACCTGGCAGCCAGTTCTCCGACTGGTTGCAGCAATTCATGGACAAACGCAATGGAAAATAACATGCAGCGCGCCAAATTGTTTCAACCTCCCTGGCTGCGCCTGATGCCCATGCTTCTGTTAGCGTTTCCGTTAATCGCCGGCGCGCAAGGCTTGCCGGTTCTCAATAGCACACCGGCAGCAGGCGGCGGACAAAATTACACACTCAGCCTGCAAACCCTGCTGCTCCTCACCAGCTTGTCCTTCCTTCCAGCTGCGCTGCTGATGATGACCAGCTTCACGCGCATCATCATCGTGCTATCGATGCTGCGACAGGCGCTGGGAACACAAAGCGCACCACCCAATCAGGTCATTCTCGGACTTTCGCTGTTTCTGACATTTTTTGTCATGAGTCCCGTATTCGACAAGGCTTATACAGACGCATACCAACCGCTGTCCGAAAACAAGATCACGATGACTCAGGCGCTGGAAAAAGGCGCTGCGCCGTTCAAAAGTTTCATGCTAAAACAAACGCGCGAAGCGGATCTGGCATTGTATGTGAAGCTGTCAAATACACCGCAGCTGCAAGGGCCTGAAGATGTGCCAATGCGCGTGCTAATTCCCGCTTTCGTCACCAGTGAACTGAAAACGGCGTTTCAGATAGGCTTTGCCATTTTTATTCCATTCCTGATCATCGACATGGTCGTTGCGAGCGTGCTGATGTCGATGGGCATGATGATGGTTTCACCTGCAATTGTGTCCCTGCCCTTCAAGCTGATGCTGTTCGTGCTGGTTGATGGCTGGCATCTGCTAATCGGCTCACTGGCGCAGAGTTTCTTTTAAGGATTTCCGCCATGACTCCGGAAAGTGTAATGTCCATTGGACGACATGCGATTGAAATTACCCTGATGATTTCTGCCCCGATGCTGCTGATGGCATTGGCCATCGGGCTGGTCGTCAGCATCTTCCAGGCTGCGACGCAAATCAATGAAATGACGTTGTCGTTCATTCCGAAGCTGGTCGGGGTCTGCATCGCACTGCTGATAGCCGGGCCATGGATGCTGACGATCATGCTGGATTACATGCGCCATGTTTTCAGCAGCATTCCAAACATGGTCGGCTGACGGGAACTCGCTACCCGTTCATCCACGACCAGCATGATTACCGTCACCAGCGCCCAGTTGCAGACCTGGATCGCGTCCTTTCTGTGGCCGCTAACGCGCGTACTCGGACTGATCGCCGTCGCACCACTGTTTGGCAATATCAGCATTCCTGCCAGAATCAAGGTCACACTCGGCATCATGATCTCGCTGGTCATCGCGCCATCGGTTCCGCCTCTGGCTGCAACCGACCCAATGTCGCTTCAGGGGTTACTGATTCTGGCACAGCAATTTGTCATCGGCGCCGCAATGGGCTTTACGATACGCATCGTATTTGCTGCTGTTGAAATGGCTGGCGAGGTTACCGGCATGACAATGGGACTGGGATTCGCCACGTTTTACGATCCGATGTCACAAGGACGATCTTCTGCGATCAGCCAGTTCTTTGCTTTGCTGATGCTGATGATCTACCTGTCAACCAACCTGCATCTGGCGCTGCTGGCGACACTTTCGGACAGCTTCACCACCATCCCAATATCTGCCACACCCGCCGGCGGAAAAATGTTCCTACAATTGACTGAATGGGGCGGACGCATCTTCAGCGCCGGCGTTCAACTGGCATTGCCACTAATCGCTGCTCTGCTGATAACGAACATGTCACTTGCCATCCTGACGCGCGCAGCGCCTCAGCTTAACCTGTTTGGCATTGGATTCCCGGTTACTATCGGCGTCGGGTTTCTGGTAATCGGACTGGTTCTGCCCTATCTCGTTGCGCCGCTCGATAGCCTGTTTCACCAAGGCTTCGGTGCATTGCAGCAGATAACGTCAGCAACAGCCTCTGCATCACCGTAAGCAGCCTCTTCACTGGCGCTTCGCCTCAATCACCCCTTTTACTTCGCCAATGATCGCCAGCGCCTTTTGCAACTGCTCGGTGGCGCCAATTTCTGCGGTAAACGACATCCTCGCCTGGCCTTTCGCGCTATGCGTGTTAACGCCGATCACATTGATTTTCTCGCGCGAGAAAATTTCGGAAATATCGCGCAGCAAACCCTGGCGGTCAGCTGCCAGCACGAAGATATCGACAGGATAAACTGTATCCGGCGCTGATTTTCCCCATGCCGTTTGAATCACGCGCTCTGGAGTACGTTCCTGCATTTCGAAAAAATTCTTGCAGTCTGTCCGATGAATCGACACCCCCTTGCCCCGAGTAACAAAACCGACGATATCATCCGGCGGCGCTGGTTTGCAGCATTTAGCCAGTTGCGTCATCAAGCCGTCTGTGCCCACCACCAGCACCCCCGATTTCGCCCCCTGTGCGACGCTGGAAGCGCGGCTCTTGCGCGCCACAACTACATCTTCCGCCCCGGCATCCTTCACTGCAATCTCGCCGTGCAGCGCTATCTCGACACTGCGCAGACTGAATGTTTCCTTGCCTACCGCATGGAAAAACTCTTCCAGCTTCGCGAATCCGAGCTTGTGTGCCAGTTCCTCAAGATTGACCGCCGTTTTGCCCTCGCGCTGCAGGGTCTTTTCGACCATGCTACGTCCGGTTGCCAATGTTTCCTGAAAATCGATGGCGTTAAACCATGCGCGAATTTTGGAGCGTGTACGCGGACTCGCGGCATAACTTGGGCTGAGCCAGTCACGCGAAGGCCCAACCGCGGCATTTGCACCTTTGGCGGTAATGATTTCCACCGTTTGTGCATTCTTCAGTGGCGTATTCAGCGGCACCATGACGCCATCAATTTTTGCGCCTCTGCACCTATGTCCGACATCACTGTGCAGATGATAGGCAAAATCGATCGGTGTGGCCCCACTTGGTAGTTCGATCACGCGCGCATGGGGCGTCAGCACATAAATGCGCTCGTCCAGCCCCGCAGATTTGAGCTGATCTCCCCACTCCAGATGAGCCTTGTCTGGCCCCGCAACAACGTCCGCCACGTCGGTCTGCCACGCCAGCAATTGTCGCAGCCAGGCGATCTTCTCATCGTACTCCTGCTCATCCGACGCGTTCGAACCGCCAGATTCCTTGTAGCGCCAATGGGCTGCAACCCCGTATTCGGCGAAATGATGCATTTCAGCGGTACGAATCTGGACTTCCAGCGGCAAGCCTTCTTCTGAAACGACAATCGTGTGCAGCGACCTGTAGCCATTGGCCTTGGGGCGCGAAATATAATCATCGAACTCGTTCAGGATCGGTGCCCAGATGGCATGGACGATGCCCAGCACTTCATAACATGTTTTGACATCATCGACGATGACCCTAAAGGCTCGCACATCGTGCAAGTCGGCAAAATTGAGCGACTTGCCCCGCAGCTTGTTCCAGATGCTGTAAATATGCTTTGGCCGCCCTGACACATCTCCCTTGATGCCCGCTGCCGCCAACTCCTCTTTCAGCCGGACAATCGCCCTTACGATGAAATCCTCGCGCTCAACGCGCTTCTCTTCAAGCATCTTGGCAATATTGCGATAGGCATCGGGTTCCAGAAAACGGAATGAGAAATCTTCCAATTCCCACTTCAGCTGCCAAATGCCAAGCCGGTTCGCCAGCGGCGCATACAAATCCAGCGTTTCGCGTGCATATTCATGCACCATTTCATTTTGCAATTTTTGCTCAGCGAAATAGCGCAAGGTTGTCAACCGTGAAGCCAGTCGAACCATCACCACACGAATATCGGACGCCATGGCCAGTAGCATCTTGCGCAAGGTTTCAACCTGCGCAACAGCCTGCTGCGCCGCATTCTTGCCACGCAAGACTTCCTGCGCCCCAGCGGTCAGCCCACGCAAGCGCAAAAGTTGGCGAATGCTGTTCAAAAGCACGGCTACATTCTTGCCGAAATGCGCTTCAACCCCTTCCGCCGCCTTCTGATTAATGCCGGGCAACTCGGTCAGCACGCCGGCAATGCGGGTATCTGCATCGCTGTTGAGCGATGCCAGTATCGTAACCACGCCAGTCGCATATTCCAGCATGTTCTGCCCGGTATGCAATGTCATTGCGGAGTACAGTGGTCTTACATAGGCCAGTGCATCATCAACGCGAGCAGCATCTTCCGGCGATAGCCCAATCCCGTACTGCACCTGTTGTGCACTATGCAAAGCTGCTCTAGAGACCATAAATACTTTCGTTGTCCTGTTTCTATAATTCGTTACCACCCATTGCCATGTTTTATCCAAGCCAGACGGCTATCGACAATAACAGCAACATCAGCATCCACAACAGCAAAGCGCGCCACACCAAACCAACCGTGCTTTGCAATGCACGAACGGAAGGTTCTTCCCCCGGCAACATTTCAGCCTCACCGGCTATCATGTCAAGCATTGATACCTCAACCGAAGGCATGTTGACCGCTTTTTCTGCCGAATTACCGAGGCGAACACCCATTGCGCCCCCGCCCGTTGATAGAATGACACCCGCCGTTTCATCCTGCCACCGGTCGGCAAAATTGCGCCACGCATAAACCGCATCCTCGAAATTGCCAACAATGGCAAACGCAATTGCTGTCAGCCTAGCAGGGATCCAGTCGATCCAGTAAAACGCCTTGGCAGCAAAATTCCCGAACGCCTCATTACGCATATGATCCGGCTCGTTCCAAGCACGCGCAAGATATTCTGCCACGCGATACAGCACCGCGCCAGCAGGGCCAAACGGCAGCAGGAACCAAAAAAATACGCCAAACACATTGCGATGTGATGCCAGCAACGCTGTTTCAACTGCCACACGCACAATTTCTGGCGCTTCCATGCCGACCGTATCCTGTTTGGTCCATTCAGCCAGACGCGCGCGCGCCGTCGTTTCATCACCGGCCAGCAATGCAATCTGTATCGAAGTGAAATAATGGCTGTAACGTCTGAAACCGAGCGTCAGATAAACAATAAGGATATTCCACAGCAATTCCGCCAGCGGGTTGAAACGTGCTAGAAACCAGTTGATCGCAAAGGTTGGAACCAGCAACAGCCCCATGATGACCAACCAGCCGAAGCGTCCATGGCGAGGATGGCCTGCATTGCACCAAGCTTCTATGCGTGACGCCAGCGACTTGACTTCAGCATATACCGGATTGTTTGCGCGCATCGGTTTGAACTGTTCGATCAGGAGCGCGCAGAGGATGGAAAGAAACGTCATTATGGTTCCTTAATCAGCTATCCGCTACGATAACCCAGCATGCCGACAGAATCAAACCCGTTTCCCTGCATTGCCAATGCTCAGGCACGCAAAAAATGGAACAGATTGCGCAACATGGCTGCAGTCGCCCCCCAGATGAAGTACTGTTCGTACGGAATTGCATAAAACGAACGCCGCCCCCACCCGCGTGGAAAGTCCGCCTGTAGCCGCTGATAATTCATTCCCGACATCAGGAAAGATAGCGGCACCTCGAACACTTCCGCCACTTCGAATGAATCCGGCTTTAGCCCGAATGGTGGCTGAATGATGGAAACCACCGGCGTTACGCGATAGCCGCTGGCAGTAATATAATCCGGCAGCGCACCGATCACATCGACGTGCCGGCGATGCAGGCCAATTTCCTCTTCCGTTTCGCGCAGTGCAGTTTCGATGGACGAAGCATCGCTCTCCTCCGTTCTTCCACCGGGAAAACTGACCTGTCCAGGATGATCGTGCAAATGGTCGGTGCGGCGCGTCATCAGCATCACCGCTCCCTGCTCTCGCGCCACGATTGGAATCAGCACCGATGCCGGCGTTGGTTCCTCAGTTGCAAGCGAGGCAGGCAGACGACTGTCAGAACGTACTTCTGGCTGCCACTCTGGCGGATTGGCGAAGCGCGAACGTATCCAGTTTATTTCCAGTCTCTCTGGCGGAAGTGCTTTTTCCCTGCCAGTGTATTCAAGAATCATACTGGCAGGATCAAACGGCAATTTGGCCAAAATTTTCCCCAGACATAATAAAAAAGGCGCCCGCAGGCGCCCTTTGTCATGCAACACATTGCATGCCTGCTTATTCCTCGCCTTGGCTTGCAGCCGAACGACGGCTTGGCAATTTTTCCTTGATGCGTGCAGACTTGCCAGAACGCTCGCGCAGGTAGTACAGCTTGGCGCGGCGTACATCGCCACGGCGCTTGACTTCGATCGAAGCGATCAGCGGCGAGTACAACTGAAACGTACGTTCCACGCCTTCGCCGGAAGAAATTTTGCGCACGATGAAGTTAGAGTTCAGGCCGCGATTGCGACGCGAAATCACCACACCTTCATACGCCTGTGCACGCTTGCGCGTACCTTCGACGACGTTAACGCTCACCACCACCGTATCGCCTGGAGCGAAATCGGGAATGTTCTTGCCCAAACGGGCGATTTCTTCTTGTTCGAGTTGCTGAATCAGATTCATGGTTGACTCCAGAAACCATCTTGCCGACGCTTTGTTGATTCGTGCACTGCACTTGCCCGGTAGAGGATGGGGTTAAACACGCGGACATATCCGCTCTCTTGCATTCGCATTGTCTTGCTTTGCACAAGTCGCAGCGAAACGCGAATTTTACTGCAAATTACGTTTTCAGGCTAGCCAGGAACCGTTCGTCTGCCGTTGTCAGCAACCCAGCTTCTCTCGTCAGAGCAATCAAATCGGGGCGTTTGACCACGGTTGCGCGCAACAACTGCTCGCGCCTCCATTTCTCGATTTCGGCATGATTCCCACCCAGCAGCACCGACGGCACAGATTCCCCTTGGTACTCTTCCGGCCGCGTATAGTGCGGACAGTCGAGCAAGCCATCTGCAAAGCTGTCGTTCTGCGCCGATTCCGCGTCGTTCAACACCCCCGGCAACATCCTGATGACCGCATCCATCAGCGCCATTGCCGGTATTTCGCCACCCGAGAGCACGAAATCACCGATGCTAATTTCTTCATCCACGCAGCGGTCAAGCAAACGCTGATCGACCGCCTCGTAGCGGCCACACAGCAATACCAAACCAGGATCAGCCGCAAGCCGGATGACGCGTTCGTGCGTCAGCGTCTTACCCTGGGGTGACAGGTAAATCACCCTCGGCACCGGCAAACCCAGTTCCGTTTGCCGCATTTTTGCCGCGACTATTGCATCCTCCAGCGGCTTGGCCATCATCACCATGCCCGGGCCACCGCCATAAGGCCGGTCATCCACGGTACGATGCCTGTCTTGCGTGAAATCGCGCGGATTCCACAAGGACAAATGACTGCGATTCTGCTCGAAAGCGCGACGTGTGACTCCTGACTGGGTCAGCGCCGAAAACATTTCCGGAAACAGCGTGATTACATCGAATTGCATCGCGTTGGCTCCCGCGCCCGGCGGACGCCATGCTGCAGTCAGAAATCCCGCTGCCAGTCCACCTGAATGACCTTGCCGGCCTGATCGACCTTTTTGATGAATTGATCCACGAATGGGATCAACATCTCTCGCTGCCGTTTTTCAACGCCAGACACATCGGACAGATCAACCCGCAATATCGGATGAGCACCACTTTCAATCAAACCGCTGACGGTACCGAGCGACTCACCCTGCAAGTTGACAACAGCTAGGCCAATCAGATCGACCCAGTAAAATTCGTTGTCATCCGTCGCAGGGAAATGGCGGCGTGAAATCTGCACCACAGCGCCCTTGAGCGTCTCGGCCAGATCACGACCGGCAATCCCGACCAGTTGCGCAACAACCTCCTCGCCATGCCTTCTGGCTTGAAGGACATCGACATCACGCAACTCCGGCTTATCCAACCACCACCGCCTGGCATGCAGCAGAGCCCCCGCATCCGCCGAATACGGCTTGATGCGCACCCATCCCTGAACGCCAAAAGCACCGGTAACATGCCCCACCGGCACCAGATCATCCGGGATCTTGACCCCGTATGCGCCTGACTGCAGCAAATCCGGCCGAATTACTTGCCTGCGGGGCTGACCAGACGCGCAACTGCCGGCGACAGCTGTGCACCGACGCCTTGCCAGTACGTCAGACGATCCTGAGCAATGCGAACCGGCTCTTCTGCACCAGCTGCGATCGGGTTGTAGAAACCGATGCGCTCGATGAATCGGCCATCGCGACGGCTACGGGAATCTGCTGCAACGATGCTGTAAAACGGGCGCTTCTTGGAGCCACCACGAGATAAACGAATAACGACCATATTATTTCCAAAAAAAGTCGGACAAGAAAAAAGTCCGGGATTATAGCGTGAAAAGTCCGCGATTATAGCGTGTTTTACCGGGAAACGGAACC
>Ga0316604_10001447_pt1 | contig 21110 bp, 19 predicted proteins | sample OWC_soil_day20_C_FD_207650 | JGI IMG/M metagenome (GOLD analysis project Ga0316604, IMG submission 207650) | Wetland soil microbial communities from Old Woman Creek delta, Ohio, United States - OWC_soil_day20_CT | ecosystem: Environmental > Terrestrial > Soil > Wetlands | place: USA: Ohio...
AGACAAAGAATAGAATTTATGAATGCGGTGTTAATCTGATTGGCAAATATGGTTTTGATCAGATTACAGTAGAGCAAATTGCCTCTGAGGCAGGAGTGTCTGTCGGTACATATTATTATTATTTTGAATCAAAGTTTGAACTCTTTAAAGAAATGTTTAAACGTGCTGATGAATACTTTTTAAACAAAATTGCTGACAATTTGGAAAGCAACATTGCACCAGAGCAAATCGTTGAATTCTTTGAAAAATATGCTGATTTTACTTATGAAAATGGAATTGAAATCGTAAAAAAGATTTATATTTCAGATAATAAGATGTTTATTACTGAAAACCGACCCATGCAAACAATCCTGCAGTCAATTATTGAAAAAGGACAATCTAGCGGAGAAATTCCAAAATCAATGTCTTCAATAGAACTAACCAATATGCTTTTCCTAGTTGGACGAGGTGTGATATTTGATTGGTGCTTACGGGATGGTACTATTAACCTAAAGGCTACTATGAAAAAAGTAATGGGTATTGTGACAAAGGGCTTGAGCTAAGCTAAAATGGGGCACGGAGACAGGTCCCTTGTCCCATTTAAAACCAATAAGTTCTTAATTGTCTTTCTATCGCTCATGTGTCGACTAAAAGAGAAGCTACGACATGTTAAACTAAGAATGAAAGAAAGCGGGAAAAGCATATTAAAATATACAGATGAATTTAAATCGCATGCTCTTAACAACAAGTTTATTTTAGTATTTCTGGATTTACAACAAATTTGGGCCGCCTGCCTTCAAAATAATCTATAATCCCATTAGCAACAGCCAAAGATATACGCATTCGGCAATTTTCGGTATACGCAGCTGCATGCGGCGACAATACAACATTATCCAATTCAAATAACGGATTGTCTTTCTTCACTGGTTCATCTTTAAAAACATCTAGGGCAGCACCAAGGATTTGTCTGTTTTTTAGAGCTTTATATAGCGCTGTTTCCTCTACAATTCCGCCCCTGGCAAAGTTTACAAGAACAGCCGTTGGCTTCAGTAACGCTAGTCTTCTTGCATCAATAAGATTTCTTGTCTCATCGGTTAGAGGCGTATGTATCGATATGGCATCAGCGCTTATACAGATTTCATCAATATCGTTAACTAACGTTACACCACTATTGCTGGCCATTTCTGGATTTATATACGGATCGTACGCAATGATTTTCATATTAAAAGCTTGCTGAGCTTTTTTCGCTAATAAAAGACCTATATTTCCTAGACCGATTAATCCGAGCGTTGCTCCATCAAGATCCAAAGATTTATTGTCGAATTTAGCACCCCATTCACAATTTCTCGTAGCACGATCCATAAATAGTACCCGTTTAAACATGCATCCCATTGCTATAAGCGTATGCTCAGCCACTGAATTTGCATTTGCATCTCCGGCATTTAAAACTAGAATATTATTGGCAGAAGCCTTTTTTATTTCAATATCATTAAACCCCGAAGCATGTTTAACAAGCAGCTTCAAATGATTGCCTTTATCCAATAGACTGCTCTCTATTTTCGTTAATTTCACTACCAGAGCATCCACGTCAACTATCATTTTACTTAGAGTTTTATGTGATTTATCTGGAGCAATAATAATCTCGAATTTTTCTTCTAAAACTTTCATCCCAACATTATGCATCGCTTCTGTCATTAATATTTTTTTTAACATTTTAACCTCACCCTTTTAGATAATTTCTTACATAATGTGTCCAAAACGCTCCTTTCTGTAGCCCTAAGAAGACCATAAATTCAATAAACGTGGGATTCCTAAGCTGTATTCCGAGTTTTTTCTGCATTATCTTTATAAATTGTTTGGTAGACCCAAGCTGCATTTACTAACAGCACAACTCCAGTAACATAAAAAATCGCCTGAATGCTAAAAAAGACAGCCATCTGTCCGCCCAAAACGGCGCCTAAGAACATACCCAAATACTGAGCCGACTGATTGTAACCAAAAACACTACCAGTCAGTGCATCAGGCGTAGTTTTGCGAAGTAGATGATTCACCGATGGTAAAAGTCCAGCGATAGCCAGACCTTGCAAAAAGCGTAACAGGCCAAGCTGCAGGGAGCTCTCCACAAAGGCCTGCGGAATGGTGGTAATGCCAGCAAACACCAACGCTCCTAATAGAACTTTATGCGCTCCAATTTTATCAGAAATCCTTCCTAAGTACGGAGCGGCCAAGACACTTGCCAAACCGGTTGCAGCAAAAACAGCTCCCGAAACCATCGCAATATGCTGAACATCAAAAGAAATCTGAGAAATATATACAGAAATAACCGGTTGTGCAGACGCCAGTGCCAATTGCATGACCAACGTAGTAATAAAAAGGCACATCATCACTTTATGTTTGGGTAAGCTGTCCCATACATCCCGAAAGCCGAGTACTTTTTTAGCGGGAACAAAATTTCTTTCATGCACAAAGAAATATGAAGCTACAAAGGCAATAAAACACAGTATACCAATCGTGATAAAATCTTCGCGGAACCCAACCATCTCCGTCAAGTATCCTCCAAACAACGGCCCCAATAGATTACCGCCAACCTGACCGCTAAACAGCATGCCCAATGCCCACCCGGAATGCTCTTTTGGTGTTTCAGCCGCAATTAAAGTGACCACCGCGCTCTGAAATCCAGACATGATCCCTTGCAAGATTCTCAGGATAATCAATTGATACACGTTGCTGACAAACCCCATGCTAGTGACAATAAGCGACAGCCAAAGGCTGGCACGCAACAACATGGATTTTCTCCCATACTTGTCGGCAAATCGGCCCCAGATAGGCAAAAAAATTGCCATACTGATAAAATTGCACCCAATCACAATGCCCGACCACCTGGCAATCTCCGCTGGATCTTTAATTCCAAGATGCTCAATATATAAAGGCAGTATCGGCGCCATCTGGGTCATGCCCATAGATACGATAAACACCGCCCCCCAACATACCAACAGATTTTTCTTCCAGTCTTCCATAAAACACCTACTATCTTACTGTGCTTAACTTTCATGTTGAAGAATAACGATTAATTTGAAAAACTCTAACGGACCGTGTAGAAACGTATTGTTCTCTACACAGTCCGTTCAGTATTTTTGAGGCGAAGCAAGCCCTAAAAACTATTCTTCATAATTCTTAGCATATCCCTGCTGGATAGTCTCCTCAGAAAGCTCACCTTCCCAACGGGCAACAATCAACGTCGCAATCGCATTACCAATTAGGTTTACTGAAGTTCGCCCCATATCCATAAGGCGATCGACGCCCATGATCATAAATAACCCTTCCATAGGCAAGTTAAACATAGCTACCCCTGCTGAAAGTTGCACAAACGCCATACCAGGCACTCCAGCGGATCCTTTTGACATAATCATCATGGCAGTTACCATCGTAACCTGCGTGGGGATATCCATCGGTATTTGAGACATCTGCGCAATAAACATTAACGCCATACACTTGTATATTGCCGCACCGTCAAGATTAAATGAATAACCTGTTGGAAGAACAAAACTTACAATATGTTTAGGTACACCAAACTTCAACAATTTTTCCATGAGTATAGGTAATGCCGCTTCACTAGAGCAAGTGGAAAAACTAAGAATTAACGGTTCTTTAATGACTCTAAATACCTGAATCATATTTATTTTTAATATAAAGCATGCAAGCCCTAATATACCAAATACAAATATAGTCAGCCCTAAGTATAAAGTTCCAATCAATTTCGCCAACGGCACTACCAAAGAAAGTCCATACTTACCAACACTCCAGCCCATAAAAGCAAAAACACCAACAGGAGTAAGTTTCATGACATAATGGGTCACATTAAACATCGCTTCAGAAACTGCAGTCAGAAAATCAATGATGGGTTTCCCCCGCTCTTTCAATGCCGCTGTAGCCACACCAAAAAAGCAGGAAAAGAAGACTACTTGTAGTAAATTTGCAGTACTTAATGCCTCGAATATATTGGTTGGAATAACAGCAAGCAATAGTTCAGTCGTACTGCGGAACTTAGCTGCAGAAGCCGCTCCTTCTGGAGCTGCAACTTGCATAAGGGCGACCCCGGATCCTGGTTGAAGAATATTTGCCAATACCAGACCAACAATTAACGCAATTGTCGAAGCGAAGGTAAACCAAAGCAATGTTTTTCCGCCCAATCTACCCAATTTTTTGAAATCACCGGTACCAGCGATTCCCATAACCAACATGGAGAAAACTAGTGGCACGATAATCATTTTGATCATTTTAATAAATGCATCACCAATTGGTTTTAAAGATACGGCAAAATCCGGGAAAAAATACCCACATGCGATACCTCCAATCAAGGACATAAGCACCACCCACGGTGACGTACTTTTTATTTTTGTAGTAATCGCCGAACTACCGGAAGTGGTTTCATCCACTAGCTGTTCTTTCATTTATAAACACCTTCCTATAATTAAATATTACTCCATCCATAACATTGCAGAATTCCATATATCGGTATAATTTATTCATCATCAAATTCACCTTGTATGATCGCTAAAAAGTATGATGAAGTCCAACCGTTTAATAAAACTAATCTTCTTTAACATCTTAATTGTGGGTCATTTTACTTATAGCAGTCATCGATAATTTCGCAGTCCAATTTTTCTAAGATTTTATCACCCACGATTTGTCGCGAGGAACCCTATCTTTAATCCTTTTTATATCATCCTCCTTGTAATAAAGAAATAATATTCGTTAGAAACGACAAAGACGTCAGTGACTTATAATTATGCCACATGACGCCTTTGTCATCCTAAAATATATAAAGCCTTCGTCTAATAAGTCTAAGGCTTCATTGCCTTGAAATTAATCAAACTTTAATTTATAAACTCTAGAAACAGTTGTCAATAGCCTTTTTACAAGTTTATAAAATTAAATATTACAATCATCTTATTTATAATAGTCGTCAATAATCTCGCATCCTATTTTTTCTAATCCTTTGTCTACCCAAGGCTTATCTCGAGTGATTCGTTCTTTAATACCTTTGATGATTGCCTGTTCCTTTACAAGCTTTGCTTTAGCCTTTTCCAATAACCCAGGTGCATCTTGTGGATTAATAATTACTATGCCATCCGCATCTCCTACTACAATATCGCCTGGATTTACAACGACTCCTCCGCAGCAAACCGGCACGTTAATTTCACCAGGACCATCTTTATAAGGACCCTTAGGTTGAACACCGGCAGCGTAAACAGACATGTCTAAATCCTTCATTGCCTCCGCGTCACGGATTGCCCCATCAATAACCACACCAGCGATTCCATTCACAGCAGCCTGGGTCATCATAATTTCGCCAGTTATGGCATTCGCTAAATCTCCTCGCCCATCAACAATAATTACATCACCAGGCTGTGCCAGTTCTAATGCCTTATGAAGCAATAGGTTATCCCCAACTCTTGCTTTCACGGTAAAAGCCGTTCCTAGTAACGACTTAGTATTAAATGGCTTTATTCGCGCATCCATACAGAAAAACCGATTCATCTCATCAGCAATATTGGCTACCGGCAACCCTCTAAAACCCTCTACCAATTCCTTATTGGGGCGATGGATCTTCAGAAAAATTCTGCACCCTGCATTAGCCATGTAAATTCCTCCTGTTTTTTAAGGTCAAACTTTAGAGTTACAAATCTTTGTAACGCTTGATGAATGCCATTTGCAACACTTCATCTGGCAGTTTCTTTTCCCGTCTCGCTACTATGTTTAACTCAACACAGCAATAGCCGCTTCGATCCGTTCAAGCCCTTTCACTATATTCTCCATTGAGTTTGCATAGGAGAATCTCAGCTTATTCTTGGCGTTGAACGCTTCTCCCGGAACTACTGCAACATGTGCTTCTTCTAGAAAAAAGGCGGCAAGATCCATCGAGCTGGTGATTGTTTTTCCAGCATATGCCCGCCCCAGCAATGCTGATATGTCGGGAAGCAAATAAAATGCGCCTTTGACCGTATCGCAGGTAAAACCATCCAGCTCATTCAGGCGTTTCTGCATAAAACGCCTCCGTTTATCATATTCCTCTCGCATGTTATTCAGGTCATTCTGCGGTCCGGTTATCGCCGCGAGTGCTGCCTTTTGCGAAATGGTACAGGCCCCTGATGTCATTTGACTCTGGAAAGCATTGATTGCCTTAGCAATCGGTTTAGCAGAGGCAGAATAGCCAATCCGCCAGCCCGGCATGGCGTATGCTTTGGATACCCCGTTGATGATCACACAACGGTCTTGCACCTCAGGAGAAATCGACCCAATACAGAAATGTTTTTCTTCATCGTAAATCAGTTTCTCATAAATTTCATCTGAAATTATGTAAAAATCATGCTCCACTGCCATGGCAGCAAGTTTCCGTAAACTCTCCTCGCTATATACCGCTCCGCTTGGGTTGTTCGGCGTGTTGATAATGATCGCCTTAGTCCGCGGTGTTATGGTTGCCTCGATTGCTGCGAGATCAAGGGCAAAACCATTTTTCTCGTCAACTTCAACCAGCACCGAAACCGCTCCGGTCAGCTTAACCATCTCCGTATAGCTCACCCAACAAGGCACAGGAATAATTACTTCGTCCCCCTCGCCACACAGCGCGTACAACGCATTAAGCACCGACTGCTTTGCCCCATTGCTGACGCAAATTTGCTTGGGCTCGTAGGATACCCCATTATCCATGCGCAGTTTATTAACTACTGCCTCTTGCAGATCAAAAAATCCGCCAGCGGGAGGATACTTTGTAAAGTTCTGGTTAACCGCGTCAAAAGCTGCCTTTTTAATATAATCCGGCGTCGGAAAGTCCGGTTCACCAATATTAAATGAAATTATATCTGTTCCTTGCCGCCTAAGCTCAGCTATCTTGCCTGATAGCGCCACCGTAGGTGAAGGCTGTACCTCGCCGGCTCGTCTGGAAAGCATTTTTAATTCCTCCATTTTCTTATCCTAATTGATAAATTACTTAAATAACATCTTGACACCTCATATACTCCGCACATAATGGAATCTCACTCCATAAGAACATATCATCCCCCTCATATGCGAAGTTGTATTTAAGTATTAAATACAACTATATTTTATTAAAAAAGTATTAAATACTACATTCACATTTGTAGCATATCACCCCTTTTATCAACTGTCAAGATATAATTTAAATTTCCAATAACATTGCTAATTCATAAATCATGATATAATAATAGGTATTAAAATAATATCAAATGTTAGGGTGATATAATGGAACTAAATATATTGCAGAAAATTCAAAGCTCCACTAATGATTTAACGAAGACACAGCTTCAGGTCTCCGAATATATTCAAGATAATCTTGTTGAGGCATCTTTTCAAACCCTCGATCAAATAGCCGCAAGTATAGGTACCAGTACCACTACTGTCATGCGTTTTGCTTTTAGTCTAGGGTTTAGCGGATATTCCGAATTACAAAAAGAACTTCAAAACTATATTCGGAGTAAATTAACCCCTGAATCCAGACTGGCGAAGAACTTGGAAACGGTTAATGAAGCTTCCCTTAAACTGAAATGTGCTGAAAAACAGATAAATAACATTAAAAATACCCAAGCGAATCTATCTGAAGAAGCAATCCAAGAATCCATACGATTAATTAAAAAAGCAAAAACAATTTATATATTAGGTGCAAGAACCTCATTTACAATTTCATACTTTTTGTATCAGTCTTTAGCCCAACAGTTGGACAATTGCGAATTACTTTCCCCGGTAGGACACGACGTTGATCGAATATTAAATATTAACGCGGCTGATTTGATGATCGTAATCAGCTTGCCGCGCTACGCCAAATCCACAATAGAAATGGTTAAAGCGATTCGAACTTTAAGAAACCCATCAATAATAAGTATTACTGATGGGTTTACGGCGCCTTTAGTACCGTACTCAGATATTGTATTGCCTTGCGAATATGATAGTTTATCTTATCACAATTCCATGTCAGCACCGCTATATATTGCCGATCTTTTGGTCACAGAATTATCGCAAACGGCTAAATCAAAGGCAGCTAAAAGGTTAGTTGATGCCGAAGAACTTATGAAACTACTTGATTACCACTATGAATAAATATTTCAGGATGGGTGGTTACATATTTACCTTTGTCCGCCCCTTCGATCAGGTTCGGCTTCACTAATACTCTATCGCCTGGCTGTATATACTTTTCTATTCCGCCTAAATGGGACACAGGGACAGGTTCCTTGTCCCAATTTAAAGACGATACTTCTAAATTGCCTTTATTTTATCGGTATGTCAAAATAAAGAGAAATTACCCATAATCTGCTAGATTATGGGTAATTTCTCTTTTTAAAATACTAAATACTGCTATATTTTTACATTATAAGCATTATTTTACCAAAGCAAGGCTCTGCTTCAGGTTTCTTATTAATTGTAACTCAGTAACTACCTATGGATGGGTAGTTACTGAAAAACCTTTGATACTTGCCTAAAGAAAGTAGGTAATTTATATATTTACATGCGTGCCTTTATACAAAACTGCTATTGCCGCTGCTATGAGGATCATACCCATAAAAGCGGGTGCGGCATGCCCAAGTGATACATAGATTTGCCCTCCAATGATAGGCCCAATCATTCTTGCTAAAGCCTGAATCGATTGGCTACCTCCTTGAATCCTTCCTTGTTCACTAGAATCGACAGACTTGGAGAGCATCCCATTGAATGAAGGCCCAAAGATCGAATCACCAAAACCAAATATAAACACTCCAGCGATAAAAAGAGGATAGAATGAGAACAAAGCCGATGCTGCAATAAGACTGTAGCCTATAATCTCCGAAACCATTCCAAGAATTGCTATCTGTTTATCGCTAAATTTTATCAAAAGCTTTGGCATGATGAAACCTTGTGAAATGATGTCTTGGAAGCCCATAATTGAAAACATAAGTCCGATTAGTGCAGGCTTCCAACTGAAAGTATCTATTGTAAATTGTGAAAAAACTGCCTGTAAAGACCCGTTGGGTATCCAAAGTAAGAACGCTGAGACAAGCAGCCTTTTTAAGTTCTTCATGGAGAGTAGGTTTGCAAGCTGTGTAAACGGATTCAGTCTTACAAAGGTAATCTCTTTCAGTCTATTATTCTTGTCAAGGCTCTCAGGCATAAGATAGAATCCATAGACAACATTCAATAACGTTATTATTGCTCCAAAATACATGGGTACAGAATAACCAAACTTGGCAAGTAATCCGCCTAGAGTTGGGCCAATGACGGTGCCTACACCTACAACCGCACTCAACCATCCAAAGTATTTGGTTCGCTGTTCTGGAGGAATAATGTCTGCAAAATATGCGAAGATAGTGCTTATGCTCCCGCCTGTTATACCTTCTATTATGCGCCCAGCAAATAATACCCATAGAGCTCCTCCTATGCCAAAAACTAAGTACCCGATTGCGGAACCCAAAAGGCATACTAAAAGCAATGGACGACGGCCATATTTGTCGCTCAAAGCTCCAAGTGCGGGAGCCACAAAAAATACGCAGACTGCATAAACAGAGGTCAGCAGCGTAACAACTATAGCTTGTTCTCCCGGATTGCTTGTATAAGGCTGCACTAAGAATGGGACGACAGGTAGTATGCTACTGAAGCCTATTCCGCAAAGAAACACAGAGATAAGACCGAATATTAAAGCGTGTTTATCTACGGTTCGTTCTGTGTTCTGTTCATTGTGTGATCTAAATTTGAACATTAAATTCTCCTCTCAAAAGTTACGTTTTTGTTTCCTTGGAAACATATTTATCGTATCGCAATTTTGCTTCCTTGTCAACAAAATAACAGCAATAAAAATGCAGCCTGTTCTCAATAGAGTTGGGCTGCCTGTGGTTTCATTTTCATTATTTAAATTTATTCCGACTTAATATTTATATCTAGTTTCTTTATTTCTGCATCCAAATGCCTACTATACTTTTTCACGAAGCTAAGCATACTGTCAAATTGTTCCTCGGTTACCTGCTCAAATACGGCTTTATCCCGCTCTTGAAACTCGTTGTGCAGTTCCTCATGGATTTTATAAATTATTTTCCCTTGCTCAGTAAGCCTAAAATAGATTTCTTTCTTGTTATCCGGCTTTTGGTAGCTTTCGATAATGCCTTTTTTTATGAGCTTCTTAGTTAGTTTACTTATGGCACCGCTAGTCATATAAAAGGACTCCGCAAGTTTTGTCACGTTGGAATCTACATTTCTTCCAATGTATTCGACGCAATGTACTTCAGAAGACTTATAACCCTTAAGACTGTCTTCCATCTTAAACTTATTAAGCCAAACCATCTTGTTAAATAAGTCCCTGAAACCCATTATGACCTGTTCTTCTTTGTTCATGGCCTGTCCTCCCACCCGTTGGTGCATTAACAATATTATATTAAATTTTTGTTTCTTTTTCAACAATATTAAAAGGGACAGTCTTATGGTAAGTAGAGAATCCAGCATCTTCCAATTAGCAGGAGTGCTGGCGTTTTTATTTTGGCCCTCGATATAACATTTCTTATACGAAGTACATATGCTATTAAGATATGTGGTTTGTAATCGAGGTTTTTTTGCATGGAAGATGTGGTTCTTGAACCTTCAGAGGGCTCCCTTTCTATGACTTAAGGAGGTTTTAAAATGTCCCCTATATTAACAAAGTATCCCCGATCAGGTTTCTCCGCAGAACAAGAGAGACATATCTTTGAATCCCTGACAAGCCAATCACAAACTTTTATTCCTAACGTTGGTCAGGTGGCCACGCCCGCACATTTTTACACCCGCGGCGCAGGCTACGGCTTTTACTTTACCCCAGCAGCAGTAAATATGGCATTCGTCGAACGCTCGGCAAAGCAAACCAAACTAGATCGCCATCACCGGCTTTTTCGTCCGGATGAGGCTCAGGCGGAAACGGAACAAGTCAGGCAGGGTATGGCTCTTTCCCTCCGGTTTATTGGGTCCAATCCATCTGCCAACATCCAAGCACGCAAGGAAGAACCAGGCACCGTTAACTTCTTTATCGGCAAAGACCCTGCCAAATGGCGGACCAATTTGCATTCCTATTCTGAGATTGTCTACCCTGAGCTGTGGCCGAACATCGACATGGTATTTCGCAACGTTGGCGGCGTGCTGAAATATGAGTTCATCATCCAACCCGGTGCAAACCTGCACAACATTCGCCTGACCTACGACGGGGCAGACAACCTATCGAAGGATACTGACGGCAACCTGCTCATCCACACTCCAATGGGCATATTAACCGAGCACCGCCCGGTGAGCTACCAACCAGACGGTGAACAGCAATTGCCCGTCGCTACGGAATTTACCCTCGAACGTCAGTCGGACGATGCCTTGGTATTCGGCTTCACCACTGGCTCTGACTATGACCCCCATTACCCGCTGGTAATCGACCCCGGCTTGGTCTACTCCACCTACCTCGGCGGCAGCGACGAAGATGGAAGCTTTGGCATCGCGGTCGATACATCCGGCAATGCCTATGTCACTGGGTCGACATCATCCCCCGATTTCCCCACCACCCCGGGCGCGTTTCAGACTACTCCCAGAGGCTTTGGCGGCGCTTTTATCACCAAATTAAACCCCGCCGGCTCAGCCCTTGTCTACTCCACCTACCTCGGCGACAGCAGCTCAAACGTCAAAAGTATCGTGATCGACACATCCGGCAACGCCTATGTCACCGGGACGACTGATTCCTTGAATTTCCCCACCACCCCGGGCGCGTTTCAGCCCTCTCGCTTAGGCTTTATCTTTGATGCTTTTGTCACCAAATTAAACCCCGCCGGCTCAGCCCTCATCTACTCCACCTACCTCGGCGGCATTCTCGGTAGTTCAAGTGGCAATGACATCACGGTCGACACATCCGGCAACGCCTATGTCACCGGGACGACTGGATCCTCCAGATTCCCCACCACCCCGGGCGCATTTCAGATCATATCCGGCGGGACTTTTGTCACCAAATTCAATCCTACCGGTAGCGCCCTCGTCTACTCTACCTACCTCGGCGGCGGTATTATTATAGCCAATGGCATTGCGATCGACATATCCGGCAACGCCTATGTCACTGGGTCGACTGAATCCGATTTCCCCACTACCCCTGGCGCGTTTCAGACCTCTCGCAAAGGCAGCCGGGACACTTTCATCACCAAATTAAATCCCGCTGGTAGCGCCCTTATCTACTCCACCTACCTCGGCGGTAGCAACTATGATTTCGTCAATGACATCGCGATCGACCCATCCGGCAACGCCTATGTCACCGGATGGACTTTATCCACCGATTTTCCTATCACCCCAGGCGCGTTTCAGACCTCTCCTAATGGCGTCGAGGATGGTTTTGTCACCAAATTAAACCCCACTGGATCAGCCCTCGTCTACTCCACCTACCTCGGAGGTGGCTATGGCAATGGCATCGCGGTCGACACATCCGGCAACGCCTATGTCACCGGGACGACTGGATCCGCCGATTTCCCCATCACTCTGAGCGCATTTCAGACCTCTCTTAATGGTGAATCTGACGCTTTTATCACCAAATTAACCCCCGCCGGTAGCGCCCTCCTCTACTCCACCTACCTCGGCGGCAGCAGCTCTGATATAAGCGTTGGCATCGCCGTCGACACATCCAGCAACGCCTATGTCACCGGGACGACTGATTCCACCGATTTCCCCACCACCCCGGGAGCATTTCAGACCTCTCTCAATGGTCCACGGAACGCTTTTGTAGCAAAACTACAAACAAGTTCAAACCAATTCATGAGTTTTCTTGGATTCAAGGCATAAGAGCAGATCAGTTGTAGCTTTGCCCATATTCATCGCTATGTCAAATCTAAAGAGAAGCTTCCCATAAATTTACTAACTAATTTATTATGGTAGCTTCTCTTTATAAATGCTAATTCCTGCTATATGGATACCACAAGGGACATCCTATAGCAGTGAATTTGAGAGTTATCGTACGATGTTAGTGAGACTTGTTTTATAAATAAGTAATATATAGTAAGATAATGGTATTAGAAATCATAAGGAGAAAAAAGATGAATCAGTTTAAAGATGAAATGAAAGAAATTGCAGACTCTATAACGGAAAATGCTCTAATAGCGATGAACGAAAATAATTATTCCCGCTTTTCAGAAGACTTTGATGAAAAAATGAAAAATGTTTTAAATGAAGTAAAATATCAAGAAACGATACCGGAGATTAAAGACGAAATTGGTAATTATATTTCCAAAGAATTAGTATCGGCCACAAGAAATGACCAATTTACTATAGTGATTTATAAAGCTAAATTCACAGAACCGGTTGATGTGTACGTTAAAAATATTTTAAGCGAAAATAATGGGAAGTATTATATATCAGGATTTTTGTTGCTCCCTAAGTGTCCGTAACATTTTATATTGTAAAACCCTCCTTCTTTTAAATGTGACACGGGGATGTGACACGGGGACAGGTTCCTCTGCTTCTTCTTATTTGCGGTTATCCTCAATCATAGTTTGATATTGCAAGTCACCAAGTCCATACTCAGGAAACCGACATAATAAATCATTTACTAGATGTTCTTTGTCTAAATTGTTCCTGATATACTTTATAATCGGACTTTCATCTGTCTGATAATTTAAATACATTTTTATGGCTTGATACGTAACAGGTATCATTTTTAAATCAGGTATTTCATGGTTATATATAACCGCCTTATAAATATCTGAATAACCCTCAACATCTATTTTAAATGCATCAGGTAAGATGTCATCAATTCTTTCAAGCACCATGCAAAAAAGGACATCACCCTTATACCCGCTTTGTTCCAGATATGCCAGAATTGTAATCAAATTGATCTGACAAAACATATCATCGCCAAACCACAAAACAATACTATCAAATTTTTCTTTAAATAGTGGTTTTAATGATTCAAGCACAATTCTTCGATATTCTGCCTCTGTCGTTTTTAATGATTTAACTCTTTTCTCTATAAAAGAATCAGAGAATATTTTAGTATCAGCTTCTCCCCAGCACATTGCTTCATTAAATGGCACATAGGTTTGATTTTCTTTAATAAGATTATTATCTTTAAATCTTTTAAGCATATGAAAACCATTGAGCACATGCAGAATATTAGCCTGATGTCTTGCTTCAATTTTCTTTTGAAGAGTTTTTATGGCTTCTTCCATAATTCCACTCCTATTATCATAAAATAGAGTTTTTTCTAGTATGCTTCTTGAATCGGTGCTTGTGCCTTCCGATATTTAGATAGGGACACGGCGACAGGTTAGTTGTTTCGTTTTTTTGTCCTGTGTGTCATTGCCATACTTCACTTATACGCCCATAATAACATTTGAGAGAACGTTCCTCTCCCCCTATAAGGCAATAATTACAATTTATACACTTCGCCTGGGTTTTCCGACCTTCTTTAAATTTGTTTACTAGGTCAGGTTCAAGAATTAATGCTCTTGACATAGAAACAAAGTCACACATTTCTTTCTCTATTATGTTCTGAATGTCTTCCAGTTTGGTAATTCCCCCTACTACAATAACTGGAGTTTTTACGTTCTTCTTAATTTCCACTGCGCTATCTAGGTTATACAATTCATAGGGTTTAGGACCTGCAAATACTTTCTTTATGATTGGCTTCACAATCGGATGGAAGCAAGTCAAGATTTTTTGCAGCCTGAAATTATCCCGCAGCATAATATCAACTGGTACATTTCCTCTGACTGTTACAAATCCGTCCTCCACCGTGCCAGCAGAAACTTCTATTGCATCGCACCCTACACTTTCAAGGTATTTTGCAATCTTAATTGCTTCTGGTAGCTTGATTCCATCTTTTGATTTTTCGTAGGCGTTTATCTTAGCAAGTATGGGATATTCTCCTATCTTTTTTCTTGCCTCTATAAAGATTTCTTTGACGATTCTAAATCTGTTTTCCGTTGTTCCACCCCACTTATCAGTTCGTTTGTTCATATGCGGTGAAAGAAATGACGATAGTAGGTAGCCATGAGCGCAGTGTAATTGCACCCCATCGAAACCAGCTTTTTTGCTTCTCTCGATAGCGAGTACGAAATTATGGATTATCTCAATAATCTCTCTTTCATTTAATTCGTGGGGAGTTTCTTCGTTATAGACCTTATCTCGAATTGCCGAGGGTGCAACAGGCTTATATCCAGTAGATTTGGACCTAGTTTGTCTACCACAGTGAGCAAGTTGAGCGATAATTGGTGTGCGATAAGTATGTACTGCCTTAACTAAGTCTCCAAGCGGCTCAATGTTATCATCGGTATCAAGCATTAACATATTGCTTAAAGGAGCTTTACCATTTTTTTGAATCCCAATATAACCGGTAATAATTGCTCCCACGCCACCTTTTGCTAGAGCAACATATCGACTAACTAACTGTTCCGTTGGCTTTCCTGTTTTATCGCTCATACCTTCATGGGTTGCTGACCTAAGAACCCTATTGTTCAGCGCAATTCCTGCGATTACAGCTTCATCAAAAACTTTTCTCATAGCTTATACTCCTTTAGTACTTTAGTACTTTCCGAGAACCTCACTATATTATTATACATTACAAAAAGCATCTATACTTATAATTATCTACGTCAATTTATTAATATACAGCTCTACCATCAACGATAAGGACCTAGTTTTTTTTGATTAAAACTGTAAATTGATTTCTCATTTTTCATCCACATATTACCCTTTACAATTAACACGTAAGTAGCTACAGCAAAATATGCAATTCCCAATATCCAATCGTACACAGTTACTAAATTATGCACCATAATATAGTTGATATACCAAGCCCCTATCGGAATATGCAGAAAAATAACAGCAAACAGACCAGGATTATAAATACCTTTTATTTTAAAATTAGCAAAAACCCCATGCCATACCAATTGAAAAAATCCCATAAATATTGGCGCTATTCCAATCCATATATGATCTATAAAAAAGATGGGAAGCAAATAAAAACCATAGGCAATTAAAATATTAATAACCATCGCTGAATGGCTATTTAAAGGATACTTATCTGGATTTGCACTTTTGAATATGACGATATTAAAAACACCGGGGAAATATCCTGGCCATCGATACTCCTCAAACTGATGAAAGAGAATTGCAACAAAACTCAGCCATAAAATCACTTGGAGTTCTTGCATGTGTTGGTATTGAAAAAATAAACCAATGCATACTACCACCCCTACAATACCACCGATATCTTGCCAATAATGCCTTAAATAATTCATAACCTCACGCCTCTCTTATCAACTAATTTCCGTGTTACTCTCTCATGATCAATGAAGAATAAGTATAATATTTATATCAATTTTGCGCACATAATTGTCAATGACAACTATATGCGCAAAATTAAAGTTGCATTCTTCTCTAACTATCAACTATGAGATTGAATATTCTCATACATTTTATACAATACAACCTTAAGCTTTCTTACTTCTTCCTCATCCATATTCTCAACTAACCACTCATTAATTTCATCAGCGATGGGAATAATCTCTTTTTTTATTTCCGCTCCCTGTTGTGTTAGATAAATTAATGACGAACGTTTATCAATCTTGCTTTCTTCCTTAAAAATAAGCCCATTTTCTGCTAATCGATCAATAAGTCGTGTTGTATATGGTTTATCTCTAAGTGATACTAGAGATAAATCAGTTGGTGAAATTCCTTCCTTTTCTGAAAGTTGAGCAAGTAAAACCCATTGCTCAAGAGTAATTCCATATCTTTTTAATTTTTTAAGAAATATGTTTTTCATTCTAGAATATGTTCTACTAATAATAAAACTAATGGCATCATTTAGAATATACATTATTTTCTCCTTCATTTAATTGTCATTGACAATTAAACAGTACATTAAATCAGTATAAAAGTCAATAGATGGGACACGGGGACAGGTTATAAGCATTATTTTACCAAAGCAAGGTCTGCTTCAGGTTTCTTATTCATTGTAAATCAGTGACTACCTATGTATGGGTACTATCACTGCTCCAGCTGCTATTTTTGGCATCTGGAGCACTTGGCACAAGTTAGTGTAATAAGCCAAATATTCTTCACAGCGTGGTTGTAATATTGAAATGTTATTTGAAAACAAACATATTCAAATCATCCCATAGTAAAACCGATGAATTAGATGGCGTTCCTTCAAAATCGTCAATAAAATCTTTGTAAGGCTTCGCACCTAAATGAGTGTATATTCCTTCTGCCCTATCATTTCCTTTTACAATGCAGATAGACATTTTTTCATATCCGTTATTGTAAGCGTATTTACCAATTGTAAAAATCAAATTTTTCCCAATTCCACCACCTTGCACTGATTGTAAAATGTGCAATGAATCAAGTAACAGACATTTCTTCAAATCCTCATATGGCTTGTATGCTGCAAAACCAATTATCATATCATTTTCGTCTACTGCAACAAAGGCTCCTTGCCTATCCTCATGAATATATGACAGCCACTTTTCTTTTGAGTGTTCATATGTCATACCTTTCAAAAAAGAATCTGGTAAAATCCCTTGATATGTGGTCTTCCAATTATCAGTATATATTTTAGCAATAGCTTGTATGTTATTGTCTATTATTGGTCTAATAATCATATATATTCCTCCTGTGCCGGTAGTCACCGCAACCATTTTTACAAACTACGTTGATGAATGGGACACGGGGACAGGTTAGTTGTTTCTTACCAGTTTTTCCATGAAACATCGTACCTGTCCCCATGTTTTTGCAGCACCATTGCCGCAAAACAACGCCTCTTCCCCACTATTGTCCGTTTCGTCTCAGTAAATACATCTTCATTACTTTATATCATCGTCGAAACAGTTGCCAACAGGGTATTTTACCTTTTAAAAGTCCCCATCTTCATTCCCAAGGAAGCGCTTATGCAATTTAGAAACTGCAGGCAACCTCTTGTCGGTATAGCTTTGTTCTGCCCTTCTAGCGGGTCTCCCAACTTGACGAATTCAGAACAAAAGAAAGAGTATCCGCCACCGCATAAGGCAACATGGATCCGTGAGTTTTGTCAACCTGCTCCTGAAAACTTACGTGAAGACCGGGTAGTCCCCCTAAGGCGACGGCAATATTCTTTCCCGTTGGTCCAGAACGAAACTTCACTAGTGAGGCGGCTTCAGCTTGAGAGAGCCCTTCCCGCAGAGCTTGTTTGCCGGAGGTCTCTATCAACAGGCGAACAGGCACTTTTTCATTCCTTGCCTGCTCGCTCTCCATGAAGTTGGAGTGCTCCGTCAAAATTGAACCGGCATTCCACCATATTGATGGATCGGCGGCCACATAAGATTGGAACGAGGTAGGAGAGGTATATAGGATATGCAAGACAAGCAAGCCAGCCAGGGAATGTCCAAATATGGTCTGCTGGTTGCGATCGATCGGCGCAATCTTCTCAATAACCGGCTTCAGCTCCGTTTCGATGGAAGCAAAAAATGTGTCACGGCCACCAGTTGCGAAGGTCCCCATGCCTATAGCCTCAATGGGAATCAGGTCTGGCGAGGTAGGCGGCGTGAGATCAAAGTAACGCCTGCCAACGTCGATACCTGAATCAATAGGATAACCTATACCAACCGTTACTACGGGACAGAAGCCGGTATCCTTCTGGGTAGCCTGCATCATCGGAAAAGTCATGTTTCCGTCAAGCAAGTATATCACCGGATAACCATTGGTAGGCACGGGACCAACTGGCACCGAAACAAAAATACGATACTTGCCGCCATGTTTTTGGAAGTAAAAATCAAAGGTCTTAATCTGATATTTAGTCAGTCCGTCCACCGAAGAGCCAGCAACATCCGCCGGCAAGTCATCCGGAGCCGCAGGTATCCTAACCTGATTAAATACCTCTGTTTTTCGGCCAAAGGCGCTTGCGCATATAATCAAAAGAGGAATAGCGCAAATCAGGATTTTCCATTTGTGAATTTTATACCGATATTTCATCCAAAAAAACTCCTTTTTTCTTTGTCTTATGCTGCACTGCTCTACCTGTTGCCGCAAAAGTGAGTATACAATTGAGAGAAGACATAGAATGGTAGTTCCGTCCTTGCGAAAGACATATCCACCGTCCCTGTTTTTAACATTTGTAACCCCCTGCATTTCCACAGAATACATCAATTATCATTCTATTAGCAAATAACAAAATCCTCTAGGGAAGCGAAGGGACGGTATCGCATTCTCGCACAGTCTGACGTTCCTTTTTGCCCTCTGGAGGGGATATTCCTTTTAGTACTATAAAAGTGTGAACACTAAATAAAAAATTTAGTTGTTCGCACTTATTTTTATTATAATAAGTGGAGTATATGGTCAGACGTACGTTCCTTTGGATTTCGCATCCGTGACAAAAACAGTCTGCCATCCGCTTATTATAAATCTTCGATTAAGCAGGTTGAAACCAATTTTTGGCTTTCGCGTAACGAACTAAAATGAAGAGTAATAAGTAGGATTGGATACCATTTTACAAATATATATTAGGAGGTATATCCTTTGATCAGTGTAGGAATTGACGTTTCAAAAGGTAAAAGTACCGTTTGTATTTTGAAGCCTTATGGCGAACTACTTCAACGACCATTTGAAATTATGCACACGGTAGAAGATTTGACAGCACTGGCAAAAACAATTAAGCACTTTAACGAAGAGACACGGGTTGTATTAGAGGCAACAGGCTATTATCATCTTCCTGTACTAGAGTTTATGAAAGAAAACGATATCTTTGTTTCAGTAGTTAATCCCTTGGTTATGAAAAAATATATCAATGTTTCATTGCGTAAAGCAAAAACCGATAAAATAGACGCAGCCAAAATTGCTAAATTTGGTCTCGATCATTGGTTTGATTTAACCGATTACCGTCCTGATGAAAAAATATATGAAGAACTAAAGATATTGGGACGCCAGTACCTTCAATTCATGGGAATGTATATAAAAGGCAAGATCACTCTTACCTGCATTCTTGATCGAACTATGCCAGGAATCAAGGATTTACTTAAAAGTTATTCAGATGATTTTTCTCATAATAAAATCGGAGAGTTTGCGTTTAGATTCTGCCATTATGACTTAATCACTAACAAGGGAGAAAAACATTTTGTAGGTGAGTATGTTAAATGGGCAAATAAAAAGGGATACCACGCCAATGAGAAAAAAGCACATCAAATATATGCTCTAGCCCAAACAGGTATCCCAACATTGCCTTCTAGTACGCCATCGACCAAAATGCTCGTACAAGAAGCTGTCAAGGTTCTCCTACAGACAGAGAAGTCCTTACACATTATTTTAGCACGAATGAATGAGTTGGCAAAGAGTTTGAAGGAATACAAAGTTGTTCGTGCAATGCCGGGTGTCGGTGACAAGTTAGCACCACGTTTAATTGCGGAAATTGGGGATATACGGAGGTTCCGCAACGGAAGCTCTTTAATTGCATATGCGGGGCTTGATGCACCTCCATATGAGTCTGGAAATTTTACAGCAACAAAAAGAAAAATCTCTAAACGCGGCTCGTCTATTTTACGTAAAACAGGATATGAAATTATGAAGTGTTTAAAAACAGTGAAGCCGGCTTATGATAATGCGGTATACAGATATATCCTTAAGAAAGAGTCAGAAGGAAAACCGAAGAAAGTTGCTAAAATTGCAGGTTTGAATAAATTTCTAAGAATTTATTATACACGTGTAAAAGAGACTATAGCAGGTTAATTCTAATAAATTCTTGAAATCTGGTTTTTTTATAATTTAACCGGATTGTTTAGTCATGCCTTTTTTTATCTTGAAACTTCATTATTTTTTTTAAAAAAAGCTATTGCTTTTTATTAGCAGGTTTTTGTCATAAACATGATAGAATAAAAAAGAGGTGGTAAAAATGGCCAGACAGGCGAGGGGATTAAGCGTTACAGGTTTTTATCATATAGTCTTTCGTGGAATAAATCGGCAGCACTTATTTGAGGACGAAAGCGACTTTTTATATTTTCTCGAAAGTTTACAACACTTAAAGACAGAGATGGCATTTGAGTTACATGCATATTGTTTAATGAGCAACCATGTTCATTTGTTGATCAAGGAAAGTAAAATGGGTGATATTTCTCTAGTCATGAAACGGCTCTTAACCAAATATG
>Ga0316604_10001448_pt1 | contig 21110 bp, 16 predicted proteins | sample OWC_soil_day20_C_FD_207650 | JGI IMG/M metagenome (GOLD analysis project Ga0316604, IMG submission 207650) | Wetland soil microbial communities from Old Woman Creek delta, Ohio, United States - OWC_soil_day20_CT | ecosystem: Environmental > Terrestrial > Soil > Wetlands | place: USA: Ohio...
CTTGGACGGGGATGAGGTGGTCGTCTGTCACCGGCGTCCGGCACGTCGTCCGTCGTCGACGTGCCGGCCCGGGGAGATGGCTGATGGGGCGCCGACTTGAAAGGCGCCCCGCCGGCCCTGGTCGTCAGGCGGTGAAGCGCGTGGCGACGATCTTGCGCAGCTCGCCGAGATCCTTGGCGAACAGGCGGATGCCCTCGGCCAGCTTCTCGGTGGCCATCGGGCTCTGGTTCATGGCCCAGCGGAAGGCCCTCTCGTCGAGCTTGACTTCCGGCGGCTTCGGGCCGGGCTTGTGCGGCGACAGAGCGCGCTGCAGCGTGCCGGTGTCGGCGGCCAGCGCGTCGAGCAGTGCCGGCGAGATCGTCAGGCGGTCGCAACCGGCCAGCGCCTCGACCTCACCCTGCGAGCGGAAGGATGCGCCCATTACCACGGTCGGGATGCCATGCGCCTTGTAGTAGTCGTAGATGGCGTGCACCGAGACGACGCCCGGATCTTCGGCCGGCGTGAAGGTGCGGCCCTCGGCCTTGACATACCAGTCGAGGATACGACCAACGAAGGGCGAAATCAGGAAGGCCTTCGCATCGGCGCAGGCAATGGCCTGGGCGATGTCGAAGATCAGCGTCATGTTGGTGTCGATACCTTCCTTCTGAAGGATCTCCGAGGCGCGGATGCCTTCCCAGGTGCCGGCCACCTTGATCAGGATCCGGTCGCGCTCGACGCCATTGGCCTTGTAGGCGGCAATGATGGCGCGCGCCTTTTCAACAGTGGCGGCGGTATCGAAGGACAGGTCGGCGTCGACCTCGGTCGATACGCGGCCCTCAACCAGCTTGGTGAGTTCGGTGCCGACGGCGACGGCGAGGCGATCGCCGATGGCCTTGATCGTCGCGTCCTGGTTGCCGCCCTTTTTCTTGCCCCAGGCGACAGCGTCCGCCAGAATCGGCTCGTAAGCCGGCAGGCCGATGGCCTTCAACACCAGCGTCGGGTTGGTCGTGCAATCGACCGGTTTGAATTTCTTGATGGCGTCGATGTCGCCGGTATCGGCAACCACCACGGTCATCTCGCGCAATTGGTCCAGCTTGGAAGCCATATCCTCAACTCCATATCCGGCCAATGCATCCTGCGATGCGGCGGCCGCTCTCCGTCCGTCGAAAATATGGCTCCGACGTCGTCAAAATGCAAGAAATCAATAAAAAGAAAATAATTGCATTTTCAGAATGCGAATGGAGTGGGCGGGCCCTTTCGGAACCCGCCCACTTGCCTCTCCCCCCGAACATCGGTCAGGCCGCCATCACCCTGTTGATGAAGTTCTCGACCACCTCGCGCAAGCGGCTCGCCTGATCGTTCATGTCGTTGGAAACCGCCAGGACCTGGCTCGCCGACTGCGACGTCTCGCCAACGACGCGGGTCAGCGCCTGCGTCTCGTCAGCCACCGACTTGGTGCCGCCAGCCGCCTTCTGGGCGTTCAGCGAAATCTCGGCTGTGGCGTGACCCTGTTCGCCCACGGCGGTGGCAATCACGTTGGTCGTCCGGTCGACTTCGCCCATGATGTCGGAGATGGCGCGGATGGCCGTGACGGCCTCGCCGGTCGACGCCTGAATCTGGGCGATCTGCGAGGCGATCTCCTCGGTGGCCTTGGCGGTCTGGCCAGCGAGGTTTTTCACCTCGGAGGCGACGACGGCGAAGCCCTTGCCGGCCTCGCCGGCACGGGCCGCCTCGATGGTGGCGTTGAGGGCGAGAAGGTTGGTCTGCTCGGCGATCGCCTTGATCAGGGTGATGACGTTGCCGATGCGCGTTGCCGCGTCGGCAAGGCCGGAAATGGTGGCATCGGTCTTCTTTGCCTCGCCGGTGGCACGCTGGGCAACCGCAGTCGCCGTATCGGTCTGACGCGAGATCTCGCCGATCGACGCCGACAGCTCCTCGGCGGCGGCGGCAACCGTCTGAACGCCGTCGGACGCAAGCTCGGAGGCCGAGGCGGCAGTACTGGCGCGGTCACGGGCTTCTTCGGCGATGGCGGCCAGCGCTCGTGCGGTGGCTTCCATCTGGTCGGCATTGCCGGCAACGACGCCGACGAGTTGCTCGATTTCCAGGCGGAACTCGTTGATCACGCCTTCGATGGTTTCCTGCCGATGCGTCCGCGCCTGCTGTTCGACCTCGGTCTGCTCGGTGAGGCGGCGACGCTCGATGGCATTGTCGCGGAAGACCCGGACAGCCCCGAACATGCCGCCGATTTCGTCCTTGCGGCCAGCAAGGTCGAGCGCCATGTCGGTGTCGCCGGTGGCCAGCCGCCGCATGGCGGCGGTGAGGCTGGTGATCGGACGGGTGATGAGGCGCGACAGCACGATGCCGATGATCAGCGCAAGCACCAGCGCCACACCCAGTGTGCCGGACATGGTGAATGTGCTCGAGGCGCGGTTGCGGCTGGCGGCGGTGGCGCGATCGTCGACCACCGTCTTGATGGCGGAAATGGCGGCAGCGGATTGGCTGCGCGACTCCGCACGGGCGCCCATGAACGCCTTGGACGCATCAACCAGCTTGGTGAATGCCTCCTTGAAACGGTCGATGTCCTTGGAGGGGTCGACGCCGCCGGCCGCGACGATCTTCTGGCCCGTCTCCTTGGCGCCGTCGGCGGCCTTCAGCATCCCCTTGGTGCTGACCGCTTCCGGGTCGTAGCGATAGGTCGTGGTCTGCAGTGCCAGCTGGTCAATCTCGCTGCCGAAGGTGGTGGCGAGGTCGGAAAGTTCGCGCGCCTTGGTGGCGTCGTCCAAAAGCGCCTGCATGTTGTAGCTGGCAAGATCCCTCTGCTGGCCGGCCAGGCGGATGATCTCATCGGTCCCGCTGCTGAGTTTGGCAAGACCGTCGAGGGCGAAGAGACGCTTCTGCTCGACCGCGAATGGATTGTCGCCCTTTCGCATCTCGTCCAGCAGCGGCACCAGCCCTTTGGCGGCCGTCTCGATGGCACTCGCCTGCGCCTTGATCTCATCGTCGGCGCCGAGGGCTCTGATCTGGTTGACGATCGCCCGGACCGACATGACGGCCTTCAACGCGGCGTTGACGTTGGCGGTGTCCTGGTTGGCCGCGAACTTGGCCAGGAGTTCGCTGGCCTTGACCGCGGAAATCTCGATCTTGTAGGCGGTGACCGCCAGGTTGGCGGCGGAGTTGGTGGCAAGGGCGGCTTCACTGGCCTTGGTCTGGAACTCCTTGGCCTTGGTCGCGGCGTCGGACTCGATCTGTCCGGCCCGGTTCTGCATGTTGGAGAGCAGTTCCATGGTGGCGGCGGCGCTGGCGGCCACCGCGTCCGAGGACGAGGACAGGACGCCGATGGACGCGCGGAATTGGTCGACGGCCCCATAGGCCGGGGCGAGGCCAGGGTCGGACGTGCCGCCGAGCTCGTCGAGGCTGGCGGTCACCTGATCGAGCAGATGGCTGGCCTGGGAAGCTGCGCCGTTGTCACGGTCCTGGATGAAGGTGGTAATGGCGTTGCCGGCGTCGTTGACGGTCGCCAGCACCGAGGCCGATTTCGACGTCATGTCGACGGCCAGCCCCAGTCGGCTGAGCCCCAGGAAACCCGCCCCGCCGACGATGATGGCCAGTACTGCGAGGGAAACAAGACCACCGCCGATTTTCATCGAAATCGAACGGTTCGACAGAAAAGCCGTGAGCGACATCTATTCCCCCCGGATTGGCGCCCGCCACGAGACGGCGCGCGTACTCCACGCGCACTTTTGTGAACTCTGCTGCGGTCCGGTAAAGAAACAGTGGATGGAACACGCCAAAAACGGGAAAATTTGTCAGCTCCACAATCGTTTGCGGACGGCAGTCTCCATCCAGGCAGTTGTAAAGTTGTAAAGCTGTCTGGTTCGCAGCCGGAAAAGGCTTGAAAACCAAACCTGTTCTGCCCCTTCCTTCGCCAAGGCCCCAGTCGCGCCCTCTCGGCATGGCGTTGCTAGACTTTAGGTCAGTCCGCGATTGTCCTGAGGTCGAGGGACACCTTGATGATCTCCGGGCTGTCCGGATCCGGTGTCAGAACGAAGCCGAGCCGCGTGCACATCTGGAGCATCTGGCGGTTTTCGGAGAGCACTTCGCCGTGGATGCGGGCGTAGCGTTCGCGGCGGGCATAGCGGATGATCTGGGCCATCAGCGCGCGACCGAGGCCGAGCCCCTTGAGGTCGGAGCGCACCGATACGGCATACTCCCCGTCGCCGCCACCCGGGTCGCCGTGCAGCCGGACACCACCGAGCATGTCGCCACTGTCTGGATCAAGAGCGATGAAGGCCATGGCGCGGGCGTAATCGATCTGAGTCAAGCGGGCGACGAAGGCATGACCGAGATCGTGGACACGCTGGAAAAAGCGCAGCCGCATGTCTTCGGCGGTCATTTTCGAGAAGAAGGCAAGGTAGCGTCCTTCGTCCTCTGGCCGAACCGGCCGCAGGAAGACAGATCGGCCGCCGGGCAATCTGAGGGACTCCTCCCATTCGGTCGGGTAGGGACGGATGGAAAGACGCGGATGATACGCGGCGCCGCTCGGCGTGGTCGGACCGGCGGTGAGCGTCACGCGCGCGTCGACGACCGTCAGTCTGTCGGCCTCGGCGATCAGCGGATTAAGATCGATGTCGCTGATCGCCGGGTGCTCGGCGACCAGTTGGGCGAGCCGTTGCAGGATTCCGGCCAGGCGCTCGACGTCGACCGGGCGCCGGTCGCGATAGCCCTGGAGCTGGCGGGCGACGCGCGTGCGGGCAATCAGGTCGCGGGCAAGGTTGGCGTCGAGCGGCGGCAGGGCCAGCGCGCGGTCGTTGATCACCTCGACGGCTGTGCCGCCGCGCCCGAAGACCATCACCGGCCCAAACACCGGATCGTCGGTGACACCAGCGATCAGTTCCACCGCCTTGGGGGCCACGATCATCGGATGAAGCGTCACGCCGTCGATGCGGGCGTCGGGCCGGGCGGCTTTGGCGCGGGCGATCACCGCCTCGGTCGCCACGCCTACGGCTTCGGGGCTGGAAAGCTCCAGCTCCACGCCGCCCACGTCGGATTTGTGGACGATATCGGGCGAGGCAATCTTCACCACCAACGAGCGGTGCTCGCCGAGAAGGCCAGTCGCAAGAAGCCGGGCTTCAGCGGCATCGGCGGCGGCCAGCGCCGGTACGATGGGAATGCTGTAGGCGGCCAAAAGCTCGACCACTTCGCTCGCCTTGAGCCATAGGCGGCCGTCAGCAAGCGCTCCGGCGATTACCGCCGCTGCGCGGCTCCGGTCGGGCGAAAAGCCGGCGAGGACGTCGGCTGGCGTTGCCGTCAGTGCCGCCTGCGCCTCGGCATGATGGACCAGTTGCATCAATCCCTCGACCGCGCCGTGCGGCGTTTCGAGCGCCGGAATGCGTGCGCGCGCAAAGGTGGCGCTCCAGCCATCGTCCTCACCGAGCCAGGCGGCGATCAGCGGCTTGCCATCGTAGCGGCCGTGCCGGTAGTCGGCGAAGGCGTCAACCACCGCCTCAGCGGCGAGCTTGGACGGGGCAAGCGGCGTCGGGCAGTTGATGGCGACCACCGCGTCGACGCCGCTGTCGGCCAGCACTGCCCGCGTCGCTGCGCCATAGCGGTCAGCGGCTGCGTTGCCGATGAGGTCCACCGGATTGCTGCGCGACCAGCCCGGCGGCAGCAGCTTGTCGAGCGTGGCGATCGTGTCGTCGCCGAGCGTGGCGATCTCGCCGCCGAGGTCGATGACGCGGTCGGCAGCCAGCACCCCGGCGCCACCGCCATTGGTGACGACGGCGATGCGCTTGCCCTGGATGCGCGGCACGAGGCTGAGCGTCTCGGCGGCGGCGAACATCTCATCGAGATCGGCCACCCGCAGAAGACCGGCCCGGCGAAAGGCGCAATCATAGACGGCGTCGACGCCGGCCAGCGCGCCGGTGTGCGAGCGGGCGGCACGGGCGCCGGCGGCGTGGCGGCCGGCCTTGATCACCACCACCGGCTTCGAGCGGGCAGCGGCACGCGCCGCCGACAGGAAGGCACGGGCGTCGCGGATGCTCTCGAGATAAAGCAGGATCGCCCGGGTGCGGTGGTCGAGGGCGAAATGGTCGAGCATTTCGTCGAAGTCGACGTCGACAGCATCCCCCAGCACGGCAATGCCGGAGAAGCCGACGCCATGCCGTGCCGCCCAGTCAAGGGCGGCGTGGGTGAGCGTGCCGGATTGCGAAATGAAGGCGAGATCGCCCGGTACCGCCGCTCGTTGGGCAAAACTGGCGTTGAGGCCGATCGATGGGATCTGCAGGCCGGCGCTATTGGGGCCGAGTATCCGGATGCCATGTCGCCGGGCCACGTCGGTCATCGCCTCGAGACGGCTGTCCGGCCCGTGACCAAGACCTGTGGTGATCACCACCGCGTGGCGGATGCCGGCGGTGCCGAGCTCCTCCATGACACCGACGATGGCCTCCGGCGGCACGGCGACCACCGCAAGATCGACGGGGGCGGCAAGGTCGGCGAGCGAGGGGTGGACGACGATGCCGTCGATTTCCTCAACAAAGGGATTGACGAAGGCAATCCGGTCGCGGCCGAAGGTGGCGAGGTTGCGAGCAAGCACCGAGCCGACCGAATTCGGCCGCGCCGTCGCGCCGATCAGCACCACGCGCTTCGGCCGAAAGAAAGGGTCGAGGCTCTGAAAGCTCATGTCGGGCCAGGGCTCGGCGGTGCGGGGGACCGGAACACGGCTGGCCGCGTTCCGGCATTGAAGATCAGTGGGTCATCAGCGTCGGGATGGTCATCTTTTCCAGCATGTCGCGCGTGACGCCACCGAGCACGAACTGGCGGAAGCGGTTGTGGCCGTAGCCGCCCATCACCAGCATGGTGGCGCCGCTTTCGGCGGCGTGGTTGATAAGCACCGTCGATACTTCCGGTGCCGAACGCGGCAGCGTCGTCACGGTGACCTTGTGGTCGTGGCGGGCGAGATAGGCGGCGACATCGGCACCCGGTTCGCCGGACCAGTGCTTGGAGCCGGCCACCATCACCACCTCGATCGACGTGGCGACCCTCAGCGCCGGCAAGGCGGCATGCACGGCGCGAGCTGCCGTCGACGAGCCATCCCAGGCAATCATCACCTTCTCGGAGGTGATCGGCTTGTTCCACGCCGAGGGGATGATCAGCACCGGGACGCCGGATTCGAACAGCAACGTCTCAATGATGGCGGCGCGCATCGGCTCGCCGTGCTCGGAGTCGTCCTGACCGACGACGATCAGGTCGGAAAGCTGCGCTTGCCGAACGATGGCCGGCGTACCGCCGGAATAGACGGTGGCATTGCGGGCCTCCGCGTCGACACCAAGTTTCGCCGCCTCCGCGGCGAAGGCGGCAGCGGCCTCCTTGGCCGAAGTCTCGGCGTTGGTGATGGCCTCGACGAGATATTCTGCCGGCACCGGCGAAGCGAGGAAGCCGGGCGCGATCGGCTCGAGCGCCAGCGCGAGGCCGGTGACATGGGCTTTTCGTCGCGACGCGAACTCCAGCGCTGCCGTCGAGGCGTTCATCTTGTCATTGTAAATATCGATGATCGTGAAGATGTCCCGGACGGTCATGGCGGCGCCTCCTCAGCGACTTCAAATGGGTCCAGGCGACCCGGCTCCCGGCGGCAAGGTCTTGTCCAAAGATGGAAAACCGCCGAGCGCCATAATCCTTAGATAGGTCTTCGCCCCGATCAATTCATCTCATGGCGATCTCGACTTTTCGCTTACGCCGAAAGGCGGTGAGTACCGGTTCGGTATAGCCGTTTGGCTGACGGTCGCCGGTCAGGACAAGCGCGACGGCGGCCTGAAAGGCCAGTGATCCCTCAAAATCCGTGCCGATTGGCCGGTAGGCGGGGTCGCCCTCGTTTTGCCTGTCGACGACGGCCGCCATCCGCTTCAGCGTCTCCATCACATGTTCGCGACTGACGACGCCGTGCTTCAGCCAGTTGGCGATATGCTGACTGGAGATGCGCAGCGTCGCCCGGTCCTCCATCAGGCCGACGTCGTGGATGTCGGGCACCTTGGAGCAACCGACGCCCTGGTCGATCCAGCGAACGACATAGCCGAGAAGACCCTGTGCGTTGTTGTCGAGTTCCTCGGCGATCTCTTGGGCGCTCCATGGCCGATCCGGAGCGATCGGCAGCGTCAGGAGCGCGTCGAGCGAGGCACGTTGGCGACTGGAGAGTTCGGCCTGCCGGGCGGCGACGTCGACCTCGAGATAGTGCAGGGCATGCAGCGTCGCCGCCGTCGGCGACGGCACCCAGGCGGTGGAGGCACCGGCCCGCGGATGGCCGATCTTCTCGGTGAGCATCGCCGCCATACGGTCGGGCGCCGCCCACATGCCCTTGCCGATCTGGGCATGGCCGGAAAAGCCGAGGGCAAGACCGGCGTCGACGTTGCCGGCCTCGTAGGCGGTAATCCAGGCGGCCGATTTCATGTCGCCCTTCCTCACCATCGGGCCGGCCAGCATCGAGGTGTGGATCTCGTCGCCGGTACGATCGAGGAAGCCGGTGTTGATGAAGAACACGCGCGATTTCGCCGCAGCGATCGACGCCCGGAGATTGACCGAGGTGCGCCGTTCCTCGTCCATGATGCCCATCTTGAGGGTGAGCGGCTTAAGGCCGAGCGCCGCTTCGACGGCAGAAAACAGCCGGTCGGCGAAGGCGACCTCTTCAGGGCCGTGCATCTTCGGCTTGACGATGTAGACGGCGCCGCTGCGGCTGTTCACGCGCCGGCCGTTCGGGCCGATGTCGTGGAGGGCGATCGCCGAGGTCACCAGCGCGTCGAGCAGGCATTCGGCTGTCTCGTTGCCGTCGGCATCGAGCACGGCGTCGGTGGTGAGAAGCGAGCCGACGGTGCGCACCAGCATCAGGCTGAGTCCCTTCAGCGCGCCATCCGAGTCGTCGGGCCGGATGAAATTGTGGTCGGCGGCGAGCCGCCTCGTCGTCGTGACGCCGCCCTTGTCGACGCTCGCCTCGAGATCGCCGCGCATCAGCCCGAGCCAGTTGCGATAGACCGCTACCTTGTCTTCGGCGTCGACGGCGGCCACCGAGTCCTCGCAGTCCATGATGGTAGTGAGCGCGCTCTCGACCAGGATGTCGACGATACCGGCGGGATCGCCCGCCCCGATCGGGCTCCTCCGGTCGAAGTGGATGTCGATGTGCAGGCCGTTTCGCTTCAGGAGAATGCCGGCCGGCTCCTCCGGCTCGCCGCGATAGCCGACAAAAGCCTCGGGATCGGCGAACTCTTCCTCGTTGCCGTCGGCAAAGCGCACCTTGAGGCCATCCTCGGTGATGAAGTAAGCGGCGACATCGGCGTGGCTGCGGGATTCGAGTGGCGCTGCTCCGTCGAGTACGGCCTTGGCCCGCGCTACCACCGCCTTCGCCCGTTCGGCGTCGAAACCGCCTTTCGGCACCGGCGTGCCGAGGGCGTCGGTGCCGTAGAGGGCGTCATAGAGGCTGCCCCAGCGGGCGTTGGCGGCGTTGAGCGCGTAGCGGGCGTTCATGACCGGGACGACGAGCTGCGGCCCGGCCACGTCGGTGATCTCCGGATCGACACCGGTGGTCTCGATGGAAAAGGGCGCCGGCTCGGGAACGATATAGCCGATCTCCGTCAGGAAGGCCCGGTAGGTGATGGGGTCGATGGCGCCGGGGTGAGCGACATGCCAGGTATCGATCTGCTGCTGCAGCGCATCGCGCCGGTCGAGAAGACGCCGGTTCTCCGGGCCGAAGCGACCGATGATGTCGGCGAGTGCCGCCCAGAAGCGACCAGGCTCGAGGCCGGTGCCGGGCAGTGCCCCGCCTTCGATGAAGTCGGCGAGCTCAGTGGCGACCTTGAAGCCGTTCAACGTGCGATAGGCGGTCATTTCGGCGTCCTGGTTTATTGGGGGTTCCGGAAAAACCCGCATGGGGCAGGTCCCCACAAAAGCCGTTGCGCTCGCCGCTGTCCAGCCCAGAACACATCCGGCTGCCGTGGGTGCCGACCATGGATGCATGAAAATGAAACCAAATGGAAAGATTCCGCAGGATATATGCTGAGAATCATTTTCATCGAACATTTTCCGCGGAGCCCAATCCCCGTGCAGCCCGCCGCCGTCATCCTGGCTCTCGTCGTGGTCGGGACGTGCGCGACCACCTGGCACACGTTGCGCATTGGCAGCTTTCCCGGACGCACCGACTATCTCATGCTGATGGCCTCGGGGTGCTGGTGGGCGATCTGCGCCATTCTCGATGTCAGCGCCGACGAACCGGCGATGAAGCTGTTCTACTCGGAACTCGCCTGGTACGGCATCATCACCACGCCGGTCTCGTGGATGCTGTTCATGGCCGCCTACATTCGCGGTTCCGATCTGCCAAACGCGTCATCGCACACCGGCCTTTGCATTGCCGCCGGTGTCACGGTGCTGGCGATCGCCATCACCAACGACCTGCATCACCTCATCTATGTCGCGGTAACGCCCGATCCGACTCCGGCTTATCCGCATCAGTTGCTCTATGAGCATGGGTCGGTGTTCTTCGCGGCGATGATCGCCATCTACGTTTTCATGACACTGACGGCGATCCGGACACTCTGGGCGGCGATCAAGGCGCCGCCGGTCCATCGCGCCCAGTTTGCCGGCCTTCTTCTCTCGGCCATGGTGCCCTGGGCGGCCAACGCTGCCTACAACTTCGCCGGACTGCGCGTTTTCGGCTTCGATCCGACGCCACTCGCCTACGTCGTGGTCCCGGTGATCTACAGTTTCCTGGTCAGCCGCAATCACTTCCTGACACTGGCGCCCGTCGCCCTCAGTGCGGTGGTCGCCGCCCACCCCGATGGCATTCTGGTGGTCTCCGGAACTGGCCTGATCGCCGAGGCCAACGCGGCGATGCGACGGATCTTCGGCGGCGGGCAACTCGTCGGCCAGTCTTTTTCGGGGCTTGGCACCACCTTCGGACCGGCGGACCGGGCAAGCCTGTTTGATGGCAGCGAACTGGTGCGCCGCTGGCACAGGGGCGATCGTACCTACGAGGTGCGGACCGTTGTCATCGATGGCGCGCGCTATTCGCACAGCGTTGCCTATGTGTTGCGCGACATCACCGATTATCTTCGCGCCCAGGAAGGCCTGCACCTGTCGACGCGGCTGATAGAGGAGCGCCTCGAAGCCAATCTGCGCCTGCAGGAGCAGTTGCACGAGATGGCGCACCGCGACAGCCTCACCGGTCTCAACAACCGTCGCATTCTTGAGAATATCGCCGACCGGCTGGTGGAAAGCGCCGACGATGTCGGACGGTCGCTGGTTGCCGTCTCGCTCGACCTCGACCATTTCAAGCGCCTCAACGACACCTTCGGTCACAAGGCCGGTGATGATGCGCTGATGGCGGTTGCGGCCGTCCTCAGCCGCTCGCTCCGTCCTGGCGAAGTGGCCGTGCGCATGGGCGGCGAGGAGTTCCTGGTGCTGATGCCCCACGCCGACATCGAAGAGGCACGCGCCCGCACCGAAGCTTGGCGGGCGGTCATCCGTGCGCAGCCCGTGGCGACCAGCCAGGGCGCGGCGGAGATCACCTTCTCGGCGGGCATTGCCGCCTATCCCGACACCGCTGCGTCGTTCGAGCAAATGCTGCAGCAGGCCGACAAGGCGGTCTACGCCGCCAAGCGGGCCGGCCGCAACCGGGTTGTCGTCGCCCGTCAGCCCAACGAACTTGGCGACGGGCGGGTTTATTCGAGCTAACGCACGATTCGCAGTGTCAGAAGAGATTGCCCTGATCGTCCAGATCAGGCTTCCCCCTCACGCGGCGCGGTGCTGGCTTCGATTCGACTGGCAAGGACGCCGCTTCACCGACCCGGGCGCGGACCCGATCATCGGCGAATTCGATTTCGATCGCCGCGCCCGAGGCGAGATCTGCGGCGCGAAACACCGGCCTGCCTTCGCCATCGCGCACCAGCGCATAGCCGCGCCGGAGCGTTGCCATGTGGTTGACCGCCTCGAACACCGACGCCACCTGATCAAGCCGCGCCCGTCGGCGGGCGACCAGTTCGGCCACTGCCCGGCCGCCGCGCGCCGACAGGACCGCCAGCCGTTCGGCGAGCTGGGCCTGCGTTCGGAGAAGGCTCGTCGGCGTGAGGCGAGCTCCGACGCGCTCGAACCGCCGGGCGTGCAGCGTCGTGTTGGCAAGAAGGGCTTTGGGCAGGGCGTTGGCGGCGGAATCGAAGCGCTGACGCGGCAGGGCGAGGATGTCGGAGGCGCGCGGCAGGGCGCGCGTGGCGGCAATGAGCCTCGTCCGCCGGAGATCGACCGCCCGGAGGCTGGCGCCGGTGAGCCGGCGGCCGAGATCGTCGATGCGGTCCATGAGGTCGCGACGCACCGGCACCACCATTTCGGCGGCGCCGGTTGGCGTCGGCGCACGCACGTCGGCGACAAGATCGAGCAGCGTCCAGTCGGTCTCATGGCCAACGGCGGAGACCAGCGGGATGTCGCTGGCCGCCGCCGCGCGTACCACCGCCTCGTCGTTAAACCCCCAGAGGTCCTCGAGGCTGCCGCCGCCACGCGCCACGATGATCACGTCCGGGCGCGGAATGGAGCCGTCTTCGGGCAGCGCGTTGAAACCAGCGATGCCGGCTGCCACTTCGTCGCCGCAGCCTTCGCCCTGCACCTTCACCGGCCAGACCAGCACGTGCACCGGGAAGCGATCGGCAAGGCGGTGCAGGATGTCGCGGATGACCGCACCGGTTGGCGAGGTGACGACGCCGACGACACGCGGCAGGTAGGGAAGGAGCTGCTTACGCTCGGGGTCGAACAGCCCCTCGGCGCCCAGCTTGCGCTTGCGCTCTTCGAGGAGCGCCATCAGCGCGCCGGCGCCGGCTGGCTCCAGCGCGTCAATGACGATCTGATATTTCGACGAATTGGGATAGGTGGTCAGCCGGCCGGTGGCGATCACCTCCATGCCTTCTTCGGGTTTGAAGCGCAGCTTGCCCATCACGCCGCGCCAGACCACGGCCTCGATGCGGGCGCCCTCGTCCTTCAGGGTGAAATAGGCATGGCCGGACGAATGCGGCCCGCGATAGCCGGAGATTTCGCCACGCACGCGCACGAACCCGAACTCGTCCTCAATGCGGCGCTTGAGGGCAAAGGAGATTTCCGAAACCGTGTAGTCAGCGGCGTTGGAGGGGGTGTCGGTCACCGATGGTTATCCGGCATTGCTGTGGCAAGCCGCGCGCGGCGACTCGGGAAAGGTCGCGCGATCATGGCGGCGCGGAACCGGGGCGTCAAACATCGGCTCGTTGACGGAAATCGATCAGAGGCAGCCGAGGTCGCCCATTGGCTGCATGTCGAGTGCACAGAACAGGCCGTCGAGATTGGCGCCGAATTTCTCGAGCAGCACCTCGGCTTCGGTCTTGCCGCGATCGAGGATGATGTCGAGTGGCCGGAGATACTGGGTCTCGTCCTGGCCGCACCGGTTGAGCTGAGCGCGCCGGGCAAGGCCGGCCCGCGACAGCGCCACCACCTCACGACCGATGTCGCGCACCGTCCGCCCGCCAATCTCCGCCTTGAGTGCCAGCGCCGGCACATCGTCCCGCAGGCGCTGCCGTTCCTCGGTGCTCCAGCCCTTGATGAGGTCCCAGGCGGCATCGAGCGAGGCCTGGTCATAAAGCAGGCCGACCCAGAAGGCTGGCAGCGCCAGAATGTGATCGGTCGAGCCGGAATCGGCGCCGCGCATCTCGAGATAGCGCTTGAGTCGCACCTCCGGGAACAATGTGCCGAGATGATTGTCCCAGTCACCGATGGTCGGCTCGACGCCGGGCAGTCGGTTGCGGAAGGCACCGGCCATGAACTGCCGGAAGGTGACTTCGGTGGCGCGATGGTACGTGTCGCCGCGCTTGACGAAATACATCGGGATATCGAGCGCCCATTCGACATAGCGTTCGAATCCGAAGCTCTCCTCGAACACGAAGGGGATCATGCCGGCGCGGGCGTTATCGGTGTCGCGCCAGATCTCCGAGCGTTCGGACAGGCGGCCAGTAGCCTTGCCATCGAGATAGGGCGAGTTGGCGAACAGCGCCGTGGCGATCGGCTGCAAGGCGATGGACACCTGCATCTTCCGGCGCATGTCGGCTTCGGAAGCAAAGTCGAGGTTCACCTGCACCGTGGCGGTGCGGAACATCATGTCGAGGCCGCGCGTACCGACCGTCGGCATGTAGTCTGACATGATGGCGTAGCGCGATTTCGGCATCACCGGCGTCTCCGGCAATGTCCACACCGGGCTGGCGCCGAGGGCGAGAAAGCCGATCCGCAGCGGCGTCGCGATCTCCAGCACCTGCATCATGTGCGCCTGCAACTCGGTCGCCGTCTGATGAAGATTGGTGAGGGGGGCGCCAGACAATTCGAACTGACCGCCCGGCTCAAGGCTGATGGCACCGCCGTGCGTCGGATCAAGGAGGCCGATCGGACGGCCCTGGTCGGCGATCGGCTCCCAGCCGAGCAGTCCTTCCATGCCGTCAAGCAGCTGGCGGATACCGCCGGGCCCTTCGTAGGGCACGGGCGCGTGGCTGAACTTGCGGAAGCCGACTTTCTCGTGCTCGGTGCCGATCCGCCAGCGGTCTTTCGGTTTGCAGCCACCGGCGATCCGCTCGACGAGATCGGCGACGGAAGTGATCGGCGTGGTATCGGACGTGTCGCGCGCCATGAGAGGCTCCCTCGGATTGGGCGGCAACCTAGCCGCCCGGCGGCGTTTGTTCAATTGGCGCTGAGCGGTCGGCAGGTAACGTTTTGCTCCTCGCGTCGGCGCGGTCATGTCAGGAGGGGAAACTACCAGTCGCCGAGCATCGCCTGGATGACGGCAAGCGCGGCCACCGCCGCCGTGTCGGCCCGGAGAATGCGCGGGCCGAGGGGAATTGGTGTGACGAAGGGAAGGGCTCTCAGCGCGTGCCGCTCGTCTTCGGAGAAACCGCCCTCCGGTCCGATCAACACGGCCAGCGGCCCGCGGGGCAGTGCCGATAGGGCGGCAAGCGGATTGGTTGTCGCCTCGCCTTCGTCGCAGAAGATCAAGCGGCGAAGGGGCTCGTCGCGCCCGAAGCGATCGAGCGCCCGGTCGAGCTTTTCCTCGTCCTCGACGGCGGGAACGTGCAGCACGCCGCACTGCTCCGCCGCCTCGATGACATTGGCCCGCATTCGCTCGATGTTCACCCGGCTCGTCTGTGTGTGTTGCGTCAGCACGGGGCGCATCCGGCCGGCGCCCATCTCCACCGCCTTCTGCACCATGTAGTCGAGCCGGGCATGCTTCAGCGGCGCGAAGAGATAGAGAAGATCGGGGACGGGCGGCTGCGGCCGGCTCAGCCGAAGGTCGAGGAGTTCGGCCGACCTTCGACCGGCCAGGCCGAGTCGGCCCCGCCACTCGCCGTTCAGGCCATCAAACACCAGCACGTCGTCGCCTTCCCTGAGGCGCAGCACGTTGAGAAGATAGTTGCTCTGGTCGCGGTCGAAGGACACCGGCGCGCCATCGAGTGGCGCTGCGACGAAGACGCGCGGCGTGCGGAAATCGGAATGGGCCATGATCACGCCAATAGCACGTCCGTGAGGGGCAAAAAAAGAGGCGGCGCCTTGCGACGCCGCCAGGTGTTCCGGCAGGGGGCCGGGATGGGAAAGGGTCCGGAAGGGAGGCGGATCCGGACCCCGGAACGGGCGCGTCGGGGTGGCGGTGCGCCCGCAAAGCGAAGATCAGGCCGCTTCAAACTCCTTCTGCCGCTTGGCAAGCGGCATCGAGTAGTGAACCACCGGTGGCGGCTGAATGGCCGTCTCGAAGGTCAGCATCGCTGCGAGGAAGGTGTCGCGCGCCTGCCGGTCGGCAAAACCGACCACCTTGCCTTTGTAGAAGGTCAGGGCGTCGGGGCTGACAGGACGACGAGTGAGGGGGCACAGATCATTGACGCAGTCTTCTAGTCTGGGAACGATCATTCTTCCCTCCCCCTGACCAAGGGCGTGAAATCCACGCTCTCCGCGCGGCGCACGACAACACTGTTCATCTTTACCGAATTGCCATGGGCGATGGCGGCGAGCCTGAGCGACGGATCGGCGTGCAGCGGGCCGTCAAAGGCTTCGCGCAAGTCGGACCGGCTGAGGCCGATATCGGCCAGCTCATAGTCGGTGAAGTCGCAGAGTTGCTTGGCCATCCAGCGATTGACCAGGATCTTCGCGACAGACACGGTTCGCCCGGCAGCGGCGCGCACCAGCGAGGCGGACGTCGTGACGGAAGCGGCGGCGTGGGTGTTGGACGCGAGGGTCGTGGACATGATCGGCTCCATCAAGGGGCTTGGGATGGTTCGGTGCGTTGCGTGTTGGGTCAGGGGTGAGGTTGAGGGGTGAAGGCACCAACGGGGCTTCACCTGGAAGCCCCGTTTGGATTTCGTTTACCAGATCATCAGCCCAACGAATGTTTGAGGCCTGACCAATCCGGATCTCTTATGAAATACGTACGTGTTAGTCACGCAGTGCGGCAGCGGCCTCGAGTGCCTGCTCCCGCGTGGCACGGCGCGCCTCGGCGCGGCGGGCGGCCAGCGTGTAGCTCGGCTTACGCTCGATCGGCACCAGCAGCGCGCCTTCGACATCGGCGTGGGAAATGCCCATGTCCTTCAGGGCGCGCGCATCGAACTCGAGCAGCTGCATTGTTTGCCGGCGGTCGATTTCCGCGGAAATCAGGGCGCCAAGGTGGCTAAGCAGGGCGCCGGCAAGGCGCATCGCCTCATGAACGGGGCGAAGGGGAGAAGCGCGGCGCGAGGACGCATGATCGAGAATCAGGGTCATTGTCTTGGCTCCTGCGAACTTGAGCTGCCCGTGGGCGGAGCATGGCAGACTTGCGTAACTGAGATAGGAACGCCGCTGCGGTGTTTCGATAGTGGATTTATCTCATGGGCCCATCAATCAGTCCAACGCATGTTTTTGATGCGTTCCATGACGAAACTTGATATCAATCGTCTGACATCATGAGATCACGCGTGGCGATGGGACGCCACCCGAAAACCGGCGGTGACGCCTGGGCTAGCCGCGGACCGGCCATTCATCAGGATTGTTGAAGATGAACGTTCTCGACCTTGATCAACTCAGGACCTTCGTCGCCATCGCCGAGGTCGGCTCGTTCACGGCCGCCGCCGACGTTGTCCACAAGACGCAGTCGGCCGTCTCCATGCAGATGCGCCGTCTCGAGGACCGCGTCGGCAAGCCGATCTTTGCGCGCGATGGCCGCCAGAGCCGGCTCACCGAGGACGGCCGCCGTCTTCTCGAATATGCGCGCCGCCTCATTCGTCTCAACGACGAGACGCTGGCTGCCTTCGAGGATCCCGGCCTGACCGGTTCGGTCCGCCTTGGCATTCCCGACGACTATGCCGATCGGCTGCTGCCGCCGGTCCTAGCCGGCTTCTCGCGCATCAATCCGCTGATCGAGATCACAGTCGAGTGCCAGCGCTCTGTCACCGTCTCCGACATGATCCGCGACGGTCGGCTCGATCTTGGCATCATCAACCACGGCTATCACGGCTCGCTGCGCGGCGAGGTGATCCGACGCGAGCCGCTGTTCTGGGTCGGTTCACGCGATCACAGCGTCCACGAACTCGATCCGGTGCCGCTGGCCCTCGGCCCCGATGACTGCTGCTGGCGCGCCAACGTCGTCCGCGCCCTTGACCGGGAAGGGCGGCGCTTCCGCGTCGCCTATATTTCCAGTGCTGCGCTGGCCCTGTCGGGCGCCGTGCTGGCCGGTCTCGCCGTATCGGTGCTGCCGGAAAGCGCTCTCAAGGCCAACATGCGCATCCTTGGCTTGCGAGAAGGCTTCCCCGAACTCGAGCCGGCCGAGATCGGCCTGCTGCGAGCCGACCACGCCAAGAGCCCGATTCACGACGCGCTGGCCAAGCACATCGTTACCTCGCTCGGCAACCTTGGTGCCGCCGAGCAGGCGATGAACCTCGCCGCCGAGTGATTTCCGAACGACGGAATCCGCTTATCGCGCCACCACGGCCGCCGCCGCGCCAGCCATCATGGCGCTGGCGGTGCGGTTGAGGCGTTGCATCGCCCTGGGGCTGCGGAAGAACTCGCGGGCGCCGGCTGCCGCTGCGGCATAGACGACGCCGACGGCGCTGAGCGTCACGATGGAGATGCCGATCAGCTCGACATAGCCAGTGAGCGTAATCTGCTCGATCGGCATCAGCGACGGCAGCAGCGCCATGTAGAAGACGATGGTCTTCGGATTGCCGAGCGTCAGCGTGAAGCCGCCCAGCACCGTCCGCCAGGGGCTTTCAGAGCGCACCTTGGCAGCAACGTCGGCTGGGTCTGCTCGCAAGGTCCAGAGCTTGTAGGCAAGATAGAGAAGATAGGCGGCGCCGACGTAGCGGACCACCAGGAAGGCGAGATTGAACTCCTGCGCCAATGAGGCGAGGCCGAAGATGGCCAGCGTCAGGTAGAACAGATCGCCGAAGACGATGCCGATGATGAAGGTCATGCCGACCCGGAAGCCGCCGCCGAGCGCCCGCGCCACCACCGCCGTCATGCCGGGACCAGGGGAGGCCGCCGCGATGGCGAGGGCGCCGGTGTAGAAGACAAGCGTCAGGATCGGCATCGGATTATCCCACCACCAGAATGTGCAGGCTGCGCGGACCATGGGCGCCGAGCAGCAGCGTTTCTTCGATATCGGCCGAGCGGGACGGACCGGTGACGAGGTTGACCGTACGCGGCATCGCCCCGGCACCGAAGCGCCGACGGAGATCTGCCCACACCGTCTCATAGTCGCCGGCTACCGTCGAGGCGTCGACCACGACGATGTGGTGATCGGGCAGGAAGTTGAGCGTCGTGGGATTGTTGACACCTGAGGTCAGCACCACCGTTCCCGTCTCGGCGACACCGGCGTCGGCGTAGCTGAGGCCGGCAAGATCCTGCCCGGCGCTCGGACCGATCGCCACCGCAAGCTGCGCCTCCCGCTGCCACGGCAGGCCGGCAAGGCGCGGATCTTCGCCGCGCCGGATCGCCTGCGGCAGGTTGCGGCCACGCAGATAGTCGGCGACGGCAGCGGGGATGTCGTCGCGATGGTCGATACGGGCGACGGTGGCGAATATGTCGCTGGCTTTGCGAACGAACAGCTCGACCCTTTCGGCGGCCGGCAGTTGTCCGCGCGCCGGCACGACATTGACGGGTGTCTCGGTGAGGCGATGACGGACGGCGGCAAGCCGCGTGGCGTCGACGCCCGACGCGCCGAGGGACCGCCGGATGCGACCAAGGATGGCGTCACGGCTCGACATCATTTTCTCCCCCGCTTGGCCCATTCGGTGCGAAACGTGCCTCCCTCCGGCGCCGGCAGGTCGCGCCAGCGCGTCCAGCCGCCAGCGAGCGGCACCTGGCCGAGCGCCCCGTCCTTGCCGGCCAATCGGGCAAGGCTCCAGGCGGCGAGCCGCGTCGCCACGCCGTAGAGACGCGGCCGCGCGGCCAGGAAGCGCCAGGCGGCGAGGCCGAAGCGGGCTTTCTTCGGCGTCAGATGCCGTTCGAACTCCTTCTCGCGCCAGTGGCGCAGCATCTTCGGCAGCGGGATGCGCATCGGGCAGACGCTCTCGCAGCGACCACATAGCGTCGAGGCGTTGGCGAGGTGAGCCGACTTTTCGAGCCCCTGAAGCGACGGCGTCAGCACCGATCCCATCGGTCCCGGGTAGACCGAGCCATAGGCGTGACCACCGATCGACCGGTAGACCGGACAGTGGTTGATGCAGGCGCCACAACGAATGCAGCGCAGCATGTCCTCGAACTCGCTGCCGAGCATGGCCGAGCGGCCGTTGTCGAGCAGCACGACGTGGAAGGCCTCGGGTCCATCGGGATCGTCGGCGCGGCGCGGACCGGTGGAGAAGGTGGTGTAGACGCTCATCTCTTGCCCGGTGGCCGAGCGGGCCAGCAGGCGCATGATGGTGGCGACGTCTTCGAGCGTCGGCACCACCTTTTCGATCGAGGCGAGCACGATATGCGTCTTCGGCAGGATCTGCGTCAGGTCGCCGTTGCCTTCGTTGGTGACGATCACCGTCGATCCCGTTTCGGCGACCAGGAAGTTGGCGCCGGTGATGCCGACATCGGCCGAGAGGAACCGCTCGCGCAGCACGCCGCGGGCCTCGGCCAGCAAAGATACCGGCTCATCGAGGTTGCGCGTGGGGTCGAGGTCGGCGTGGGCCCGCCGGAAGTCGGCCGCCACCTGCTCCTTGTTGACATGCACGGCCGGGGCGATGATGTGGCTGGGCGTCTCGCCCCTCAACTGGATGATGTATTCGCCGAGGTCGGTCTCGACCGGGGTGATGCCGTTCTCCTTGAGGAAGGCGTTGAGCCCGACCTCCTCGGTGATCATCGACTTGCCCTTGGTGACCCGATGGGCGCCGGTCGCCTGGCAGATCTCCAGGATGATACGGTTCGCCTCGGCAGCGTCGGCCGCCCAGTGAACGAAGCCGCCAGCCTCCACCACCTTCCTCTCGAAGGTTTCGAGATAAAGATCGATGTGCTTCAGCGTATGCGCCTTGATATCGCGGCCGGCATCGCGCAGCGCCTCGAATTCCGGCAGCGCGTCGACTGCCCGTCGGCGGCCGCTGACCAGTGTCTCTTCGATATGGGCGATGGCTTTCAGGAGCGGCGGGTTGGCGAGCGCCGCGCTTGCATTCTTCGGGAAGGATGATGACGTCAGGCTGCCACTCATTTCCGCCCCTCCCCGATGGCCGGGCCAGAGGTCATGCCGGCCAGCACCTCGGCCACGTGACGGACCTCGACCTTCGATCCCTCGCGCTTCAGCTTGCCGGCGATGTTGAGGAGGCAGCCGAGATCGCCCGACAACAGCAGGTCGGCGCCAGTCGCCCTGACGTCGGTGGCTTTGCGGTCGACGATGGCGTTGGAAATCTCGTCATACTTGACGCAGAAGGCGCCGCCGAAGCCACAGCAGGCTTCCGGATCTCGCATCTCCCTGACGGCGAGGCCATCGACGGCCGAAAGCAGATGGCGAGGCTGCGCCTTGACGCCGAGCTCCCTGAGGCCCGAGCAGGAGTCGTGATAGGTCGCCGTGCCCTCCCAGGCGACCAGCATCGGTGCAGCGCCAAGCACGTCGACCAGGAATGAGGTGAGCTCGTGCGTTTTGGCCGCGAGCCGTTCGGCCCTGA
>Ga0316604_10001449_pt1 | contig 21105 bp, 22 predicted proteins | sample OWC_soil_day20_C_FD_207650 | JGI IMG/M metagenome (GOLD analysis project Ga0316604, IMG submission 207650) | Wetland soil microbial communities from Old Woman Creek delta, Ohio, United States - OWC_soil_day20_CT | ecosystem: Environmental > Terrestrial > Soil > Wetlands | place: USA: Ohio...
TCGTGTGAATTGGAACCGCCTGACGCCTGTCACTGCGTACAGTGTCGAAAGTTCTCCGGGCATTACTCCGTCGGAACGGATGCACCAAGGAGTGCTGTGGAGATTCTTGGTGCTGACAACATCACCTGGTATCACTCGTCCGTGAAAGTTCGTCGCGGATTTTGTTCCGACTGTGGTTGCTCAATGTTCTTTGATCCACTCGCAAAGGACTGGATCGGAATCTCAATGGGGGCATTTGATGGAGCCACTGAGACGCACACAGAGTTGCACATTTTCGTCGCGGAGAAGGGCGACTACTATGAAATCACTGATGGGTTGCCACAGTACGAGCGAATTCCGCAGTAATTGGCCGGATGGGGCCTAAGCCGTCGCCCAACCGGACGCGCTTCAGTCGGCTTCGCCACCTTGCGCGCGCCGGTTAGCCACAACGTTAGGCCCTGGAAGTACAGGAGAACACGATGAGCAACGAACCGGTGGCGCCTGACACGAAAGGTGTTACGGTGAAGTTACTTGCAACGGTTGACCTTGGCCCTGAGATCGAGGGCATGGCAGGGCGCCAACTTCGCATGCGTATCGTGACCATCGAGCCTGGTGGCGTGTTCGGCCCGATTCACAACCATAAAGACAGACCAGGCACCGTCTACATACTGCAAGGAACGATCACTGACCATCGAAATGGAGTCGCTACGGACTATGGGCCGGGAGTGGGCTGGCCCGAGGACAGGAACACCACACACTGGCTTGAAAACAGAGGAACGGTTCCGGCCGTGGAGATCTCCGTCGATATAGTCAGACAAGACTGAGCTCAGGCCCGACATCTAACACGGTCGGGCCTAACACGCGGCTCAACCAGACGCGCTCCAGTCGGCTTCGCCACCTTTCGCGCGCCGGTTAGCCACAACGTTGGGCCCAGCGCAGGCTCACACACTTCAGGTGAAATCATGTTTGACCACGTGAAATTCGGAGTCAGCGACTATGCAGCGAGCAGAGCGTTCTTCCTCAAGGCGCTCGAATCGCTCGGCGTAGCTGTTGTCTCGGAGGGGCCGCCGACATACGGTGTCGAGCTTTGCTCAACGGGGAAGGCTTCATTGTGCCTGTACCAAACCGAGGAGAAGCCGGCGCATCTTCACTTGGCGTTCACGGCCGAGAGTCGCCAGCAAGTTGAAGCTTTCTATCGCGCGGCTCTGGAGGCGGGTGGCAAAGACAATGGCGCGCCTGGCCTGCGCCCGCACTACCACGCGAACTACTATGCAGCTTTCGTCATTGGTCCGGATGGGCACAACATCGAAGTGGTTTGCCACGAACCCGAGGCCTAACCCGTCCATCGAGGGGACGTCCACAAGCGGGCTTCGCCCAATTGCGGCGGCGGTCTCAACAGATCACGTCAGCGGAGGGTAGGTGGCTATCGACATCCTCGACGAACTTGCACAGCTCATCGAGCACGAACGCGACGCCTTACTCGCTGAGTGGCGGGCGCAAGTCCGGGCGCTCCCCGCAGCGCGGGATCTCGACGTGCCGACACTCAACGATCACATCCCGCAACTCCTGGCAGAGCTTGCAAGCGCCCTGCGAGCTAGGTCGGGCGAGACGATCGCTCAAGCCCTTCTCGAGGGCAGTCCCCCCGCCCACGGCCTGCAGCGGGTCAAAGACGCATTCGACATCGAAGAGGTCGTTGCCGAGTACAACATCCTACGCGGCTGTATCCACGACTTGGCTGAGCGGAACGGCTTGAGCATGCAGGGGAGGACGTTCCATGTCCTCAACCGTGTCCTGGATGGAGCGATCGGGTCCGCCGTGCAGTCGTTCGCTACCCAGAAGGCGCTCGAAGTACAGCAACGCCGGGAGGAGTATTTGGCATTCGTGGCCCACGACCTTCGTACGCCACTGAGTGCCATTTCACTTTCCGCGAGGGTGCTCGAATTGCTCCTCACGCGGGATCGCTCCGAAACGCCGGAGACGACGCAGAAGTTCAAGACCCTCAACCGGAACGTGCAACACCTTCAGGATTTGATCGGGAAGGTGCTCCTGGAAAACACGAACCTGGAAACCGAGGTTGGCGTCAAGTTGGAGCGCCGACGATTTGACCTGTGGCCTTTGGTTGAAGCCCTCATTTTTGAACTCCACCCGGTCGCCGGGACGGACTCGACGCGCCTGATTAACGCGATTCCAGAGGATTTCGTCGTTTATGCTGATGCCAGTTTGTTGCGCCGTGTGTTCCAGAACTTGATCGCCAACGCGATCTCCTATACGCCGCGCGGGGAGATCGTCATCGGGGCGAGCGTGACGGGCGAGGGCGGCACCGCCGAGTGTTTCGTCCGCGACAATGGCGAGGGCATACCGGAGGACCGCCTCCGCACCGTGTTCGACAAGCACGAGACTGACTCCGAGAAGCAGGGCGGGTTGGGACTTGGTCTCGCCATCGTCAAGACTTTCGTCGAGGCCCACGACGGGGTGGTGACGGTGGAGAGCGAACTCGGTGTCGGCTCGATATTTCGGTTTACTCTCCCCGGACAGGGGAGTTAAGGGCAACGCCGAACCAGGCGCTGCAGCAGACGGCGGGGCTTGAATCGTTACTGGGACTTCAAGCTCTCCTGTGCCCCGCCGTTGTTGAGCTTCATCGGCAGATTCGCAGAGTTGTGTTGAGACCTGTTGGTCGCACATGACCCGAATGAGGAACATGACATGCCTGAACGACAGGTTTGGCTCATCACCGGCGCTGGCCGAGGTTTGGGTGTCGACATCGCCAAAGCCGTCCTGGCCGCCGGCCACGCGGTTGTCGCCACCGGCCGTGATGCTGCGAAGGTCGTAGCTGCGGTAGGAGATCGCGGCAGCCTGCTGGCAATCAAACTCGACGTCACCCGCCCCCAGGATGCGCACGCGGCAGTCGAGGCTGCCGTCGCGAAGTTCGGGCGAATCGACGTCTTGGTCAACAGCGCCGGCAATTTCTTCGCCGGCTTCTTCGAGGAGCTAAGCCCCGAACAGGTCCGCAATCAGATCGAGACGCTGCTGTTCGGCCCTATGAATGTCACTCGCGCCGTCCTGCCAGCGATGCGAAAGCAGCGTTCCGGCCTGGTGCTCACCGTCTCGTCGACCGCGGGCATAACCGGGCAAATGTTCTGCACAGCGTATGCCGCCGCGAAGTTCGGGGTCGAGGGGTGGATGGAGTCACTCACGCCCGAGATCGCGCCCTTCGGAATCCGCACGATGTTGGTCGAGCCTGGTTTCTTCCGCACCGAGCTGCTCACCAACGACTCGACAACCTACGCCAAACCCTCCATCGACGACTATGCCGAGAAAACCAAGGAGATCGTCGCGGCCTGGAAGAACATGGACGGGAAGCAAGGGGGCGACCCCGCCAAGCTCGCCGCCGCCATCGTGAAGCTCGTCGCACTCAAGGAGCCGCCCACCCGCTTCGCTGCCGGCGCCGACGCCATGCAGACGTTTGAGGCCAAGGCAAGCACGCTGCTCGCCCAGGCCCATGTCCACCGAGAGCTGTCGACCTCGCTCGCGTACGACGACGCCTAACCAACAATGTTGCTCCATGGCGGCTACAGCAAACCTAACTGTGTGCTTCACCCGACGCGGTGACGCGCGCCGCTGAGCGCGAGCGTTAGGCTTCGCAACCCACCGGCTCCTGCGCCATGCTCATCAACGGAAGTTGTCACTGTGGGAACGTCTCCTTCAGGCTCGACTGGCAACCGGACCCAACGGAGATTCCAGCTAGAGAGTGCTCATGCTCCTTCTGCGTGAAGCACGGCGGGGTCTGGACATCGTGTCCAACGGGTGCTCTTGTCGTAGAGATCAAGGACGAGTCACGCGTCTCGAAGTACTCCTTCGGCACGAAGACAGCCAACTTTCACGTCTGCGCGGTCTGCGGGGCGGTCCCGGTGGTCACAAGCCAGATCGACGGTCGCACCTACGCAGTTGTCAACGTCAACACGATGGAGGCCGTCGATCCAACGCTGTTGAAAAGGGCCCCTGTAACCTTCGATGGCGAAGACGAGGCCTCCCGCTTGAGACGTCGGGCGAAAGGCTGGATACCAAGTGTTCGCTTTGCCAGCGGCGACGCCTAACCCCTCGTTCGAGGCGAGGCCCAATGCCGCTTATCCCGCCACAACTCGAACGTTAGGCCTCAGATACTCCCCGAGTCATCCACCTACTCGATGCATCCGCTTCCGCTGCGCACGCCTTCACTCATGCTCCGTCACTTCGTGCCGGAAGATGCGCCGGTAGTGATGAACCTCAACGATGAGGAAACAACCCGCAGGTGGCTGCCTTCTCATGTGTACTCGGATCTTTCGCAGGCCGTGGCTTCACTGGCCTATCTCATCAAGTCCTACTCATCTCCAGGCAATGCCAAGCTCGGACCCTACGTACTAGGAGTCGAGCACCGCGAGACCGCGCAGCTACTGGGTCACGTGGGGTTCAGCCCGTTGGCGGGCGAAGTCGAAGTCTCGTACGCCATTGCGGAAGGAGCTCGCGGCCGTGGCTATGCCACAGAGGCTCTGGCCGAGGCTTGTATCTGGGTCGCGGGAGCCTTCGCGCTGCGCAGACTAATTGCTGTAACTGCTTCGGCCAATCTGCCATCTCGCCGTACGCTAGATCGTGTTGGGTTCATCCATTCCAGCAATGAAGTTATGCGCTTTCAAGGCATCGAGCAAAACGTAAGCCGCTATGTCTGGTTCGCTGGTACAGCAAGTGCGCCCAAGGCCTAACCCGTCGTCGCACCCGACGTGCCTCAGCGGGCTTGGCCCGCTTCCACCCGCGGGTGAAGTCCAACGTTAGGCCCCACATCTGAGGTAGTGAGGAGGCTCGTGAAAATATCGGCTGTCGTTCGCAATGCCAGCTCCGCCCACGAGGTCGTCGTCTCCACCGCCGGCGTCCAGCAACGCATCGCGGTGCCGGCGAAGGCTACGGGCAAGGGTTCTGCGATAAACGGTGGAGAGTTCCTCGTGCTCGCTCTCGCGACTTGCTACTGCAACGATCTCTATCGCGAAGCCGCGCGGCTAGGTGTTGCCATCGAGTCCGTAGAAGTCGAGACTACGGCAGAGTTTCCAGGAGTAGGCTTGGCTGCGACGAACATCAAATACAAGGCCAAAGTGCTCTCGTCGGCTTCGGCAGCCGAAATCACTGAGCTTCTTCGTCAAACCGATGCCGTTGCTGAAGTACACAACACCGTCCGCTCAGGCGCGTCGGTCACATTGGAGAGTTTGTGACAACGCCTGCCTGCGTCGGCCGTACGCGCGGCCTAACCTCTCCATCGAGAGGCTTCTCTCCAGTTCGATCGCCAGCTTCCGGCCGCCGCTCATGTCGAACGTTAGACCCACCCAACGAAGGAAATTCGATGCGAACACTGCTGGCGACTGCACTGATGACGCTTGCTGGTCTGTCAATCGCGGCAGATCAGCCATACGACGAAGGCGCAGACGCGAAGGCTGAAATCTCCAAGGCCTTGGCCCAGGCCAAAGAGGCCAAGGTTCCGGTTCTCGTGGTCTTTGGAGCCAATTGGTGCGGTGACTGCAAAATGCTGGACATGGCTTTCAAGAGCGGATCGAGTGCTCCACTGATCAACAAAAGCTTCAAGGTAGTCAAAGTCAACGTGGGTCGTTTCGACCAGAACGTCGATGTCGCCGAGCGCTATGGCGTCCCCCTCAAGAGGGGAATTCCGGCTGTCGCTGTGCTGGCCTCGGATGGGAACGTCACGTACTCAACACGGGCGGGCGAACTTGCGGACGCCAGGAAGATGGGCGAAACCGGCATATACGACTTCTTCGTCAAAGTAGCGGCCACAGCCAACAAGTGAAACGCGTCGGAGAGTGCCGTGCGTCGGTCTAGCTCGCCCCTCGAGCGGACGTGCCCCGGCAAGCCGGGTCCTGCCGCTGACGTCAAACCTTAGACATCGTTAGAGTCACCGTGGAAGCTATCCTGCAGTCGACGATTACCTGTCCGGAATGCGGGGCCGCCGCAGAAGAGGAAATGCCGACCGATGCGTGCGTGTTCTTCTACGAGTGCAAAGCCTGTCACAAACGACTAAGGCCCTTGGCGGGCGACTGCTGTGTGTTTTGCTCCTACGGCAGCGTTAAGTGTCCGCCAGTTCAACTTCAAAAGGGATGCTGTGCGTAGTGGGGAGTCGTTGTGACGTCTAACAGCGCAGCCCACCCGAACGCGCGCGCGAGCCATGTGCTTCGCAGAGGTTACCGGGCCCGCGCCGGTTGCTGCGAGCGTTAGCCTGCACGAGTACTAAACGGCGCTGGCCGGAACGCCCTGGGGTCGGTTCATTGCCATGCAGCGAAAACTCATCGTCATCACTGGCAGTTCTGGAGTCGGCAAGTCCACGTTGGCGCAAACACTCCAGGAGGAACTCCTTCCAGAGCATTGGCTTCACGTTTCTGTCGATACGATCTTCTATTGCCTGCCACGCTCGGTGGTTCTTCGAGTAGATCACGAGAACGACTCGTCAACGGTGGACTCGAAGGCGATCGTCACCAGCGCCTACGCCTGCGCCAGGACGTTGCTTGATCTTGCACACAAGGTCATCTTTGACGCCGTCATCTTGACTGAGAAGGGAGCCCAGGACATGTTGCGTGCGTTCGACGGTTTCGATCCGCTGCTAGTGGAACTGACTTGCTCGTGGGAAGAGATTGAGAAGCGAACTCTGGCCCGAGGAGACCGGACGCTGGCAGAGGCTGAGCACGGATACAGGAACGCCTGTGGGCGCCTTGGCGCACATCACACCTTTGACAGCACTAGAGCGAGCGCCGAGCAGATCGCTGCACAGCTCGCAACCATCATGCGCGTCGGCAGTGCGGCCTGACCCCTCGCTCAAGCCGACCCTCGCCACGGAGAGCGACGCAGCTCGAACGTTGCGCGTCGCATACGAGAGAATTGTTTAGTGAGTAAGGAGTACGGGAGGCCGCATGCCAACGGATTTCTGGGAGAAACTGCTTCTGCAGTCGGTCGGTCCATTGGTGACCGCGGTGGTCGGTACGCTGATCATTGGGACATTCGTGGCCTGGATCACGAGAAAGGCTCAGGAGCGCCGCGCCGATAATCAGTTGCGGGAGGAACGAACGCGCGCCGAGTATCAACTGCGGCTCCAATTGATAGGCCAGATGACCGAAGTGGCGAGTAGCCTCTATATGGCGACGCAAAATTTCTGGCGCAAGAGGAACGTCGAGAGGGTCGGTAGCGAGGAGCTTGATCAGCACCGGAAGGAACTCGATCAGCAGTATCGAGCGTCACGGGTTCTGGGCGAGGTGATCGAGCGCCGACTGGAGGCGTACTTCCTGTCCAGTGATCCGAAAGTGCTCTGGCATGCGACCATGGATCTGCTGACGGTTCGATACTTCCACCTGATCGGGCTGACAACGGACAATCTGCTGCGGGCGAACGCTGGCGCGGAGCACACCGGTCTGAGTGTCGAGCAGTTGACAGATCAGAAGTTGGTACTGCAAACCTATCGGGAAAAGCTGATCACGAGCGCGCGAGCTGTGCTCAACGGACCCATCAGGCCCCTGGCGGGATGAACCTTGCGCGTGGCGGCCGCAAGAAACGCGAAGAGCTATGGTGCGGTACGGACTTATGCCCAACCGTCAGTTGCTCCGGAGCCGCAAACAGCGACGCTTCGCTCTGCTGATTGCGCCGCGGTGAACTGAGTCGGCAGGCTGCGGCCACGGCGACTACCTGGAGGATTGGATGGCTAACGATCCGATGTATCACGATGGAATGCGGCAGCTTCAGGACGCCCGTGAAACGCGGGCTCTTGCCGACCGCCTGGAGCAGGTGACCGTTCGAACGGCGTTTACCGAAGAGGATCGCGCGTTCATTCAGCGTTGCCCGATGTTCTTCATTGCGACAGCTGATAACCACGGCCATCCTGACTGTTCTTATAAGGGTGGGTTGCCCGGATTCGTACGCGTGCTGGACGATCGTACCCTTGCGATTCCTGATTACGACGGTAACGGCATGTACCGAAGTTGGGGAAACGTTCTCGTCAACCCAAACGTTGGGCTGCTGTTCCTGGACTTCGAGCACCCAAAGCGACTCCGCGTGAACGGCAAGGCGCAGGTCAGGGATGACGATCCTTTGCGCGCCGACTTCCCTGGGTCTGTTTTCATTGTTCGCGTCACGGCGAGCAAGATCTTTCCAAACTGCCCTCGCTACCTGCACAAGATGCACTTCGTCGAACACTCGGTGTATGCGCCGCGACCTGAGTACACGCCACCCGTGCCGGCGTGGAAGACGTTTGACGTCTTTCGTGATGCTCTTCCGGCTCGCGACCGCGCCGGAGATCACAACGAGTGAGCCTTAGCGTCAGTTGCAGCGGCCCCGCTCCTGCGGGCTTCGCTCGCCTACGCGGGCCGCTGAACTGAGTCGTCAGGCCTCTATGTCGCGGATCAAACGCGGAGTGCCGCCTTCTACACGACAGTCTTGGCCACCGAACCTCGCCCGGATGTTCCCGGAATGAGTGAGTTTCTTCTTCCCGGGGGCGCGATCCTGGGCCTCATGCCGGAAAGCGGCATACGCAAACTTCTTGGCGAAACGCTTCCTGACCCGAGCCTAGGTCGGGGCATACCTCGAGCCGAACTCTATCTATTGGTAGGCGATCCCAACGCCTTCCATCAACGGGCACTCGCCTGCGGAGCCATAGAACTGAGCCCCTTGCGGTGCCGTGATTGGGGGACCTTAGCCACCTACGCACTCGACCCCGACGGGCATGTCTTGGCATTTGCCGCCGTGCAGGAAACGCGCCGCAATGTGGCCTAACCCGGCGCTCAATCGAACCCGCCGATACGCGGCCTCTCAGTTTCGCGCGCCGGTGGTGGCGGACCGGTTTGCTTAGTCATCAGGCCCCGCACAGCCACCGCCAAGGCCGCGCATGCACTTCGAGATCCGCCGCGCACTGCCGGGAGACGCTGTAGCCTGCGTCGAGCTGCGCGGGAGAACTCGTGAGAATGCCGTCTCACCCGAGCGCCTGCGCGCTTACGGCATCACGGTCGAGTCATGGGCCTCGAACATCGAGACCGACACCCTTGCTGGTCATGTCTGCTTCGCGGAGGGCAAGCTGGTCGGCTACTGCTTCGGTGCGCGCCTTACCGGCGAAGTTGTCGTGCTTGCTCTGCTGCCTGAAGCCGAGCGCATGGGTCTGGGCCGCCGTTTACTTGAGCTTGTGGTCCAGGACCTCCGGTCTGCTGGCCATAGCAGACTCTTTCTCGGCAGCTCTCCCGATCCCGCATGTCGCTCCTACGGCTTCTACCGCCACCTCGGCTGGCAAAGTACCGCGACGTTCGATCGTGCGGGAGACGAAATACTCGAGTTGGTGGCTCCTGCGGAACCACACGCCGATGCGCGACTTCGACGTTCCCAACTCTCGCACCCAGGCGGGGCCTGACCCCTCTGTCGAGGCGAGCCACAATGGCACGGCCACGCCGCTGCGTGGGTCTCAGCTTGAACGTTGGGCGTCATGCTCGAGAGCGTTGCGCTCGCTGCGCAGCTTCGACCTGGGATGGCTATTCCGAGCGAAAGCCGACGCGCGCGTGTGAGCCGTCACAAAACGGCTTGCTGCCGGAAGCGCCGCAGCGACACAGTCGCGCCGCTTGAGTTCGTAAAACCGTGCGTCCAGTACCGGAGCAGATCTCGACATTGCCGCTCAGCTGCAGGGGGCCGTTGGGGAGCGGAAGTATCGTCAGACACCCCCCGCGTTCGGCGAGCGGATCGGAAGCGATCGTGGCAGGCTCGCCAGTGGCCGCAAATCCGGCGGCGGCATGGCTGCCGTCGCAATAGGGCTTGCGGTTCGACTTCCCGCAGCGACATAGCGTCACGCGGAACTCCGCGGCCGTCGACTCGATCTGCGCATGCACGGCATAGGGGCCGTTCTCGCGCACACGCACCACGTTGACGCTGGGCGCCGATTCCTGCGGTCCGCCGTCATGTCGTTCATAGGTGATCGCGCCCGATGGACAGCTGTGCGCGATATGCACGCAGTGTTCCACGGACGTCGCTTCTGGGTGAATCCATGCGCCCGGAGTGTTTGCAAGAAAGACGTTGGGCGCTTCCAGCACGCAATGGCGCGAGTGTATGCATCGGCGACCGTCGAAACGAAGTGTGATGGCATCGGTACGGGCGACATCCGGTGCATCGGCCGCCTGAGTGTGTGGTAACTCTGCCGTCGACGCGGCGACACCGACTGGCGTGGCCGGAACGCTGAGCTGCGCTACACGATCGACCGCCTCGCCCAGGTGCGGTTCGAAGCGCAGGTGCAGCCCTTCAAAGCGCTGCGCGAGCAGCTCGATATCGTTGGCGACGTCAGTCAGTGGCACGACGTGCGCCAGCCGGCGCGCCGCGGACGCGAGCTCCGACGATCGTTCACCGAGGATGCGGGCGGCGCAGGTCTGCACCAATGCACCGGCTGAACCCGGCAACTCGAAGTTCGGCGCTGCGGTCGACTTGGCCCGTGTGGCGTCGATCGGCAGACGAGTCGCAATGTCGGCGACCCGCCCAATCGCCGACATCAGCACATTGCTCGAGGTGGCCAATGCAACGCGCAGATCACGCGGTAGCGGTGCTGGCGCAAACACTTGCGACAGGGTGCGGATCATCAACATGTAGATCGAATTGCCGAGGTCGAGCACTTGCCCGGCGAGCGGTTCGACGACGCGGACGCGGTCGCGCGTGATGCCGGTGTCGCCGAGCATCGGATTGCTGACCACCGGCCGCGCGGGTTCAAAGCCGGGCCGTGCGGCGCGCAGTTCACCCAGCTCGCTTCTGATCAGCTTGAAGCGCGCGAAGTGTGAGTCGTCACGGTGCGCTGGCGCCCCCTCTCCCTGCAGCACGATTTCCTCGACGGCGCGGCGCGCCGAGTCAAGGTCGGAAATCTTGAACAGGCCGGGCAGGCCGAACTCCTCGACACTGACCTGCGCCTGTTCATGACCGACGAATACGCGCTCTTCTCCAATCTGTTCGCTCAATCGCACCAGGCCCTGGAGGATCCCGTGATACAGGTGCCCCTGGGTCGGATAGTCCTGCGGTGATGGGGCGAGCACGTCAGGACGCGTTATGCGCCGGTAGTGCAGTGCGTGGCCGAAGCCGGCGCCGTCGGCCAGGTCAAGTCCCTCGGGTCGCTCGATGTACATGAAGTGATCGAGGGCCGCTTCGCCAAACGGCGTGAGGGACATCAGGACATCGGCCGGAAAGTGCCCGGGTCGCACCGGGAAAGCGGGCCGCCACAGGTGCGGCGCGGCTCCGATCGACACGAGCAGGTTGTTGACGAGCGACAGGTGCAGCATTTCTTCGAGCGCGACCTGGGCAAGCGAAAGACGCCAGCGCTCGATCGCCGCCAGTTCGGTCGGCGTCACAGATTCGTCCAGGCCACGCTTCAGCGTCCACTGCGCGTACAGGTACGAACACATGACCGTGTGCTCGAATTCGGCCGCCTCGCAGAGCAGATAGATCAGCTCTTCCCGGTCTTGGATGATCATTTCGTCGGACATCGCTGGAGAGCGCCTTCTGTCGGTGCCGTTGTGCCTGTGTCTGCAGCTCGACCGGAAACAACGAGGCGCCCAGCGTGCACCGCTCACCGTGCAATTTCAAGTTCTTCGAAGCTGAGGCCGCACCAGATTGCGAGAGCAATGGCAACGCATCGTGCCAATGCGGGGTCCGCTTCTGACTTGAAGGTCTCTGAGGAGACTCTGGCACCAGGAAATCCGCCCCGAGGAGCGATGTCCGCCACGGGCCGGAGCCGCAGCCTGTCTCTACAAGGCCTCAGGTAGGCCGCACGCCAGGTTGACGGAGGCTGCGCCGCAGGACGCTGTCCGTGGCGTGCTCCCGGCAGCGGCCGTTGGCTACGTGTTTTCGAACTTGGCGCGCCGGCGCGCCGGCACCTTCGCAACGCCGGGTTCGATGCGGGCCGGGGGCGGGTCGATCAACTGCCGTGAGATCTCCGCCATGAGTTCGTGATCGACCGAATGACACAGCAGGCCGACGACGCGCCCGGGCGTCATGCCCCATTGGTTGGCAAGGCGTGTCAGGACCAGATCCGCCGCTTCATCGATTTCGAGAGAGAGCTGCCGCATAGGCGAAAATATCCGCGCGCCCCGGCGGGACCGCAATCCCATGTGAGTCAGCCGTTCAGTTGGGTATCGAGGCGGGCGCCTGGTGAGGCACGCCACAGCCGCTCGATGCAGTAGTTGGCGTCCGGACAATTTGAGCAACGGACCGCGTTGCCCGTTGGTCTCCGGGTTCAGGCCGGGCGGTTTCGGGGTGTGGAGTTTGGCTGGCGAACAGTTGACCCCACGCGCATGCGGAGAGCCGTGCAACGGGTGGCCGCGGATTGCGAGTTGCGTTTCGCGAAAACTGGACAAGGCTTTTCGGCGGGGCGCAACATGTGCGCTTGGCCACGTCTGCCTTCGAAAACATGGACCAAGCGCAGCTGACTGATGCACTTCGGACCGAATACCTGCACCTGCAGAAGACGGTCGAGGACTTCGACAGCAAGGCCCTGACCATCAAGGCCTGGAGCGTTACGTTCAGCCTGGCTGTGCTCGTGGGTGCGTTCACCAGTCACTCGAAGCTCGTGGTGCTGGTTGCCGCGATCGCATCCGCTCTATTCTGGTTCCTCGAGACCCTGTGGAAGTCGTTTCAGCTGGGCTACTACAGCCGGATCGAGGCCATCGAAACTCACTTCCGTGGGACGTCTGACCAGATCGCACCCAACCAGATTTGCCGTTCATGGATGGCGCGCTGGCGCAAGACAACATGGGGTGAAATCTTCGCCATGGCTTTCTGGCCGCATATCGCGCTGCCCCACTGCGCTGTGTTTCTTGGCGGTGTCGGCTTGTTCCTGCTCGCGCACTACGGGCTTGTAACGCTGTGACGCCTGGCTGCACAGGTCACAGTAATCCGTCCTCGATGCCCCAAGAGATGCCCATGAACTCGCGGCCGATGCAGAAATATCACGGTAGTTGTCACTGCGGTGCCGTGCGCTTCGAGATCGAGACGGATTTTCCCGAACTCACGATGTGTGACTGCTCGATCTGCCGAAGGAAGAATGCGCTGATGGTCAAGGTGCATGAGAGCAGGTTCCGTCTTCTCTCCGGCGAGGAGTCCCTCACGGAATACCAGTTCCACACGCGAACCGCCCGGCACTTCTTCTGCAAGGTCTGCGGCATCGACCCGTTCCACCGTAAGCGGGTGACGCCGGACAATTTCGGGATCAATGTCTTCTGCCTCCATGACTTCGAGCCCACGGGCATCCCTGTGCGCCAGGCCATCGGAGCGGCCATGCCCTGAATTGGGGAAGCCCTGCGCCCGCCCCATGCAGCTCACGGTCCACCCCCTCACGCCGGAGCGCTGGCCCGACCTGGAGGCGCTGTTCAATGCGAAGGGCTGCTCGGTGGCGCGCCACTGCTGGTGCATGTACTACCGTCGCAGTGGCTCGCGTGGGGAATTACCCGCCGGGACCACTGAGGCGCAGGCCAACCGCGCTGAACTCCGGGCCATGGTCGATGCAGGCGAATCCCCGGGCCTCATTGGTTACCTCGGCAGGACCCCGGTGGGCTGGGTAGCGCTCGGCCCACGAGAGGCCTACGCGAAGCTGCGGCGCTCACCCGTGATGAAGCCCGTTGACGATCATCCGGTGTGGTCCATCATCTGCTTCGTTGTACCTGCGGCGTTTCGCGGTCAAGGAGTGGCGCGGGCGCTGCTCGCTGGAGCCGTGGCTTACGCCAGGAAGCGGGGTGTCCGGTGCCTTGAAGCCTATCCTGTCGACAGGCCGGACCGCGCCAGTGATGAGTCGATGTGGTTTGGCGCGAAATCCATGTATGACGCGGCGGGGTTTGAGGAAGTGGCACGACGCAAGCCACATAGGCCGATTGTCCGCATCCACCCGGCTTGATCCGAGCGCGTTCCGAGCGTCGTACGGTCGAAGAGTGGTTGCGCACCAGCCGCAAGGGCGAGCATATTCACTGCTTCAGTACGACGGCGTCCCAGCAGACGGTCGCCCAAGCAGCCGGTGGAGTCACAGATGATTACGGGCACCTGTCACTGCGGAACGGTCGAGATCGAAGTGCCGGGGCCGCCCGAGGCGCTGACTCTCTGCAACTGTTCGAGCTGCCGTCGGTACGGCGCGCTTTGGGCGTACTTTCCGATCGAAGCGGTGCGCATCACCGGCCACCCAGAGCACACCACCGAGTACGTTTGGGGCGACAAAACCCTACGCACGGTGCGTTGCCGCTACTGCGGTTGCATCACCCATTGGGAGCCGCTGCAGCCCCTTGTGGACAGCAAGCTCGGCGTCAACATGCGCAACTTCCATCCTGACGAGATCGGCACTCCACGACTGCGGCGTTTCGACGGGGCGGAGTCCTGGACCTACCTTGATGCAGAACGCCATCCGCACCATCTGCGCATTGCGCGACCGGTCAGCAATCTCGAGCGGACCGTGGAGATGTACTGCAGCGGCCTTTGTCTCGACGAGCTCGGCCGGTTCCTGGATCACGAAGGTTTCGACGGCGTGATGCTGGGCGAACGAGGCGGTGGACACCATCTGGAGTTCACGCGGTGTCGCACGCACCCGGTCTCGCCGGCGCCGACACCGGAGGATCTGTTGGTCTTCTATCTGCCGGACGCCGAGGAATGGAAGCAGGCATGCCGGCGGATGCTCGAGTCCGGATTCACCGAGGTGGCACCGTTCAACCCGTACTGGGCGAGCCGTGGCCGCACTTTTGAGGACCCGGATCGGTATCGTGTTGTGCTGCAGCAGACCGCGTGGAGCAACGTCCCGGCTAGTTGACGCCAGTCCGGCGCACGTAAACTCCGCGCGCTCGCCGCTGCCACACCCGGGTCGGGTGCACTGATGATCGAATCCGCTGCTGCTTCAGTGACGTACCTGTTCTCGGATATCGAGGGCAGTACGCGGCTGTGGGAAGCTGATCCGGGGCGCGCGGCGCAGACGGTCGCATGGCACGACGAGATCTCGCGCACCGCGGTACAACATCATCGTGGCGCCGTGGTGAAGACCACCGGCGATGGCGTTCACGCGGTGTTCGACGATCCGGCCGATGCGATCACGGCCGTCATCGAACTGCAGCTCGCGCTGGCTGAACCGAGCACCGAACGCGCGCCGCTCAGCGTTCGTTGTGGACTGCATCTCGGCGCAGACCAGCGGCGCGACAACGACTTCTACGGCCCGGCGGTGAATCGAGCGGCGCGAATCATGAGCGCGGCGCACGGCGGGCAGGTGTTGCTGTCGCAGGCGGTCGCGGAGCGTGTCACGGGACGCCTTCCGCAAAGCGTCGTGCTGCGCGATCTCGGTTCGGTGCGTCTGCGCGACCTCGGCTCGCCGGAGCACGTCTTCCAGATCGTTCATCCTGCCTTGCGCAAGGATTTTCCGCCGCTGCGTTCGATGGCGAGCACGCCCAACAACCTTGCCCAGCAGCTCAATTCCTTCGTCGGACGCGACCACGAGATGGAGCAGGTCCGGCAACTGCTGGCCAACAGCCGGCTGTTGACCCTGCTCGGCATGGGCGGCCTGGGCAAGTCGCGGCTGTCGATGCAGGTGGCGGCCATCGTGCTCGAGGACTACCCGGACGGCGTCTGGTTCGTCGAACTCGCTGCGCTGTCGGATCCGCACCTGGTGCCGCAGGCGGTCGCCTCGGTGCTCGGAGTGAAGGAGGATCCAGGTGGAACGGTACTGGGCGCACTCGTCCATTACGTCCGTGACAAGAAGCTGCTGATCGTTCTCGACAACTGCGAGCACCTGGTTCACGAGTGTGCCGAACTGGCGAAGCGCCTGCTGCAGGCCGGCCCGCAGGTCCGGATGCTGGCGTCGAGCCGCGACTCGCTGCGCGTGGCCGGCGAGACGGTTTTCCACGTCACGCCGCTGCCGGCGCCCAGCGCCGACGTTCAGCCGTTGCCTGATGCTCTGCTGCGCTTGGAGTCGGTACGGCTGTTCGTTGATCGTGCCTCTGCAGTGCAGCCTTCCTTTAGGCTGACGGAAAAGAACGCTCCAGCGGTCGCGGAGATCTGTCGCCGCCTGGACGGGATTCCGCTCGCAATCGAACTCGCCGCGGCGCGCATGCGGGCCATCCCCGTGGAGATCATTGCGGCCCGCCTGCAGGACCGGTTCAGGTTGCTGACCACCAACGACCGGACTGTGTTGCCTCGGCAGCAAACCCTCCGTGCCCTGATCGACTGGTCGTATGACTTCCTGCCCACGGTCGAACAGACGCTGTTCCAGCGGCTTGCGGTGTTCGCCGGCGGCTGGACGCTGGAGGCCGCCGAATCCGTATGCGTCGGCGGTGCAATCGGAAGTGGAGTAGTTATCGACTTACTGACGAGCCTGGTCGACAAGTCACTCGTCTCGCTCGATGCCGAGGGGAACCGCTACCGCATGCTGGAGACAGTGCGCCAGTACGCGGCCGAGCGTCTCGGCAGCGCGGAAGACGCTGCTGCCACGCGGTCGCGGCACCTGGAGTGGTGTCTGGCGTTTGTAGAGCGCGCGGCCGACGGCCTGGTTGGCCCCGATGCGAGCCAGTGGCTGGCACAACTCGACGATGAGCGGGAAAACCTGCTCGCCGCGCATCGTTGGTGCGATCACACCCAGGAGGGACCAGCCCTCGGGGTCCGGCTGATGCACGAGCTCAAGCTCTACTGGTGCCAGCGCGGAATGCTGAGCCTGGGTCACCGCACGACGTTCGAGGCACTGTCACGCGTGCGGGCGGACGAGCGCACAGTTGCGCGATGCACTGCGCTCTCGGACGTCGGCCAGTTTTGCAGTCTCATGGGTCGCCATCACGAGGCGCAACACTTTCTGGAGGAGAGCCTGGCGATCGCCCGCGAGCTCGGTGACCGCAACCGCATCGCCGCGGCGCTGCAGTCGCTGGGTAGCGCCAGCCAGGCGGAGGGAGATCTGGAGCGTGCGCGCCAGCTGTTTGACGAGGCGGTCGAACGGGCGCGCGAGGTCGGAATTCCTCGCCAGATCGCTGCGGCGCTTGTTTGCGCGGGTCAGTTGATGCGGCAGCAGGGCCAGTTCGATGACGCCGAGAAGTTTTACCGCGAAGCCATCGACATCGCGGGCGGCCTCGGCGATCGAGAGAGCGTCGCCGTCGGCTGGCTCAACCTGGCGATGGTGGCGATCGAACGCCGGCACACGCTGGATGCGCGTCCGCTGCTGAAAAGTGCTGCTGACGCTGCCATCGCCACCCGCTCCCAGTCCCTCGGGCAGGCGGTGCTTGATGTCATGTCCGGCTACTGCGCGGCGCTCGGCCTGAATGAAGACAGTGCGCGGTTCTTCGGCGCCGCGGAAGCCCAGGCGGACCGCTCCGGCCTGAAGCGGGACAGTGCCGATGCCGCGTTCCTGCTCCCGCGCATCGAGCAGGGCCGCGCGTCATTGGGGGTCGACGCCTTCGCGGCGGCGCAGGCTGAAGGCGCCGGATGGACCTACGACGTAGCGCTGCAGCGGGCGAGCACGGCCCTGGCCTGACGGCTCGCGCGGCGCTGCACTACCGGTTGATGATGATCGGATCCCGCTCGATCAGGGCGTGGTTGCGATCGCGAAGGCGAACCGTGTACTTGAACTGGCCAGGTCTCGTGTTCCGGTTAACGCAGGTGACGTGCTTTGGGCCGCCGTTGCATTCACGGGGAAGCTGGTCTTGCGGGCGAAGCCCCCCGGACGTCTGTTCGCCCTCGACCCTGATTGCCGTCGGATCGAACGAGAAGTCTGCCCTCGGGTCGATCTGCCACTTGATCGGGACATTCCGGCCCATTTGACGCTCCACATTGACCGGGTCAGGGTCCACCTGGATCTGCCCGTTCACGAGCGTGACATTGACCGTGGGTGGCTGCGCGAACGCGCCGGCAGTCCAGGTAAGTGCGGCCAACAGCGAAGCCGCCAGCATTGATTTCTTCATTTTCTCCTCTCCTCTACTTGGATGTTCCGTTGTCGGTCTTTTGCTCTCCGCCGACCGGATGCACTTTCAAGGCTTCTGCGTTCCACGTCAACCGGAGTGGCACCGAAGCCAGACTCAGGGCCCGAAAGTAAACTGCCGACGCTCAACCTGGGATTGCCAGCGCTTCATGATCGAATTGGCCGCCGCGTCAGTGACATATCTGTTCTCGGACATCGAGGGCAGCACGCGACTGTGGGAGGCGGATCCGGCGCGCGCCGCCCGCACCGTGGCATGGCACGACGATGTCTCCCGTACGGCGGTCCAGCGGCATCGGGGCACGATCGTGAAGACGACCGGCGACGGGGTGCATGCGGTGTTCGAAGATCCGGCCGACGCGGTAGCAGCCGTCATCGACCTGCAACTCGCGCTGGCCGAGCCCGGCGCCGAGCGTGCACTGCTCAATGTCCGCTGCGGACTCCATCTCGGCGCCGACCAGCGCCGCGATAACGATTTCTACGGGCCCGCGGTGAACCGTGCGGCCCGCATCATGAGTGCGGCGCACGGCGGCCAGGTGCTGGTTTCAGGGGCGGTCGCGGAACGTGTGCAGGGACGTCTGCCGCAGAACGTTGTGCTGCGCGACCTCGGCTCGGTGCGCCTGCGCGATCTCGGCTCGCCGGAACACGTGTTCCAGCTGATCCATCCGGCGCTGCGCAAGGAGTTCCCAGCGCTGCGCTCGATGTCCACGACGCCGAACAATCTCGCGCAGCAGCTCAATTCATTTGTCGGTCGCGACCGCGACATGGCGCAGGTGCAGCAGCTGCTGGCGAGCAGCAGGCTGCTGACGCTGGTCGGCATGGGCGGCCTCGGCAAGTCGCGGCTCTCGGTCCAGGTCGCGGCTGTCGTGCTCGACAACTATCCTGACGGCGTCTGGTTCGTCGAACTCGCGGCGCTGTCCGATCCGAGACTGGTGCCGCAGGCGTTGGCCTCGGTACTCGGAGTCAAGGAAGAACCTGGCGGAAGTGTGATAGACGCCGTTGCCCGATTCGTGCGCGAGAAGCAACTGCTGATCGTGCTCGATAACTGCGAACATGTCATTCAGGCGTGTGCGGAACTGGCGAAGCGTCTTCTCGAAGTTGGGCCCAATCTGAAAGTGCTGGCCTCGAGCCGCGATTCGCTGCGCATCGCAGGCGAGATCGTGCTTCAAGTGTCCCCGCTGCCCGCGCCCGAGGCGGACGCGAAGTCGTCGGTCGAAGCACTGTTGGGGATCGACTCGGTGAAGCTCTTCGTCCATCGTGCGATGGCAGTGCAGCCAGCTTTCAGGCTTAGCGAGGATTCGGCACCAGCAGTGGCTGAGATCTGCCGCCGCCTGGATGGAATTCCGCTCGCAATCGAACTCGCGGCAGCGCGAGTCAGGGTTATGTCGGTCGAAGCGATTGCGATGCGGCTGGACGATCGATTCCGTCTGCTAAACCGTGGTGATCGGACCGCCTACCCTCGGCAGCAGACGCTACGCGCGTTGATCGATTGGAGTCATGACTTGCTCGACGCGAAGGAACAAGAGCTGTTCAGGCGGCTCGCCGTGTTCGCTGGAGGTTGGACCCTCGAGGCTGCCGAGGAAATCGGTGCATATCAGAGCGTCGAACGCGACGAAATACTCGACCTGTTGAGCAACTTGGTCGAGAAGTCGCTCGTGTTTGTTGAAGTTACGAGTGGACGATACGGCATGCTCGACACCGTCCGACAGTATGCGCAGGAGAAGCTCGCTTGCGCTTCCGAAGACGAGTCGACGCGCGAGCGTCACCTCGCTTTCTTCCTGAACCTCGTCGAGAAGGCGCGCCCGAAGCTGTTCGGTCCAGGTCAGCGAGAGTGCTTGGCAATGCTGGATCAGGAGCGTGAAAATGTCCTATTGGCGCATCGCTATTGCGACCGGGCGAAGTGCGGCGCGGAATTTGGCCTACGCTTGATCTTCGCCGTTAAGTTCTATTGGTTGACCCGGGGGTTGCTCGGACTCGGCTATCGAGTCGCAGCCGAGGCGCTTGCCCGCACCCACGTGAAGTCTCATCAACTCGCCCACTGTGATGGCCTGTTCGACGCTGGGCAGCTGTGTCTATTCATGGGACGGTATAGCGAAGCGTGCAGGCACCTCGAGCAGAGCCTCGCAATTGCCCGTGAGTTGGGGGACCAGACACGTGTTGCGCACGCTTTGCAGCCACTCGGAATGGCCGCCCTTGGTGAAGGCGCCGTGGAGGTCGCGTGCAAGTATCTGGATGCAGCATTGGCACTTGCGCGAGAGCAGGGCGACAACCGGCAACTGGCTGCGGCGCTTACAAATCGCGCCCAGCTACATCGAGCGGTGGGGGAAATGGAAGCGGCGGTTCCGCTTTACTCGGAAGCCTACGAACTGGCGCAAGAACTCGGGGACCGAGACAGTATGGCAATTGTGCTGCTCAACCGCGCGATGGTTTCGATCGGACGAAACGACGACGTGGACGCGCGCATGTGCACCATTCGTGCGCTCGGCATCGCGGAAGAGCTGGGCTCGCGTGCGATTGGCCAGAGCGGCCTGGAAGTCTGCGCGGGGCTCGCGGCTTGGCTTGAAGATTGGGAGCGATCTGCCCGCTTGTTTGGCGCTGCGGAGTCGCAAGCGCGGGAGACCGGAATCCACCGTGATCCGGGCGACGAATCGTTTCTCTCGCCGCTCGTCGGTAAGGCCCGGATTTCCCTTGGAGAGGGGCGCTTCGCCGCGGCGCAGGCTGACGGCGAGATGCTGTCATACGTCGATGCTTTGGCCGAGGCCCGTGCCTGGCTGAACGCTTTTGACTAGCCGATCTTCGCACTCGCAAGTATCGCGCGCATCTCAGGTGTTCAAGGTCCCGTGAGGTTCCCGGCTCCGTCGTGAGCGCCGCCGCTCATGTTTCAATTCATGATCATCGGGTCGAGGTGGAGGTTCTGTGGACCTCCGACCCTGATGGTGTACTTGTAAAGGGTACGGGGTGCGGGCGCGTCGTAGGTGCAAAATACGGCGTACCCGTTTGCCACTGTCTGGCAGACTGCCGCAACGACACTCCCATCGAGCTTCTTGATCTCGATCGCCGCTGAGTCCGGGAACTTGTAGTCGCCGTTCTGCTCGAGCGACCAGGCAATACGGTTCTTTCGATCGGTGCCCTTCAACGGCAGGGTGGGCTCCTGATTGATCACGATGATGTCGTCGAAGACAATA
>Ga0316604_10001453_pt1 | contig 20987 bp, 17 predicted proteins | sample OWC_soil_day20_C_FD_207650 | JGI IMG/M metagenome (GOLD analysis project Ga0316604, IMG submission 207650) | Wetland soil microbial communities from Old Woman Creek delta, Ohio, United States - OWC_soil_day20_CT | ecosystem: Environmental > Terrestrial > Soil > Wetlands | place: USA: Ohio...
CGAACTTTCCGCCCTGCTCCAGCAACGCCTGCTCGTCCTCGACGGCGCCATGGGCACCATGATCCAGCGCCACGGCCTGCAGGAAGCCGATTACCGCGGCACGCGCTTCGCCACCCACCCGCACGACCTGAAGGGCAACAACGACCTGCTGGTCCTGACCCGGCCCGACATCATCGGCGGCATCCACCGCGAATACCTGGAAGCCGGCGCCGACATCCTCGAAACCTGCACTTTCAACTCGACCGCCGTGTCGCAGGCCGACTACAACCTGTCGGAACTGGTCTATGAACTGAATTTCGAAGGCGCCAAACTGGCCCGCGTCCTGTGCGACGAATTCACCGCCGCCAATCCGGCCAAGCCGCGTTTCGTCGCCGGCGTCCTCGGCCCGACCAGCCGCACCGCCTCGATCTCGCCGGACGTCAACGACCCCGGCTACCGCAACGTCACTTTCGACGAACTGGTCGGCAATTACATCGAAGCGATCACCGGCCTGGTCGAAGGCGGCGCCGACATCCTGTTGGTTGAAACGGTGTTCGACACGCTGAACGCCAAGGCGGCGCTGTTCGCCATCGAAACCTTCTTCGACCGCGCCGGCCGCCGCTGGCCGGTGATGATCTCGGGCACCATCACCGACGCCTCCGGCCGCACGCTGTCCGGGCAGACCGCCGAAGCCTTCTGGAATTCGCTAAACCACATCCAGCCGCTGTCGTTTGGCCTGAACTGCGCACTCGGCGCCAAGGAATTGCGCCAGTACGTCGAGGAACTGTCCCGCGTCTGCGACTGCTACGTCTCGGCCCACCCCAACGCCGGCCTGCCCAACGCCTTCGGCGGCTACGACGAAACGGCTGACATGCTGGCCGACGAGATCGAAAGCTGGGCGAAGACCGGCATCGTCAATATCGTCGGCGGCTGCTGCGGCACCTCGCCCGAGCATATCGCGGCCATCGCCCAGCGCGTTGCTGCGGTCAACCCGCGCCAAGTGCCGAAAATCGAGAAGAAGCTGCGCCTGTCCGGGCTGGAGCCGTTCAACGTCGGCGCCGATTCGCTGTACGTCAATGTCGGCGAAAGGACCAACGTCACCGGCTCGAAGGCCTTCGCCCGCATGATCCTCGAAGGCCGCTTCGACGACGCGCTGGCCGTCGCCCGCCAGCAGGTCGAGAACGGCGCCCAGGTCATCGACATCAACATGGACGAGGCGATGCTCGATTCGCTGGCCGCCATGGACAAGTTCCTCAAGCTGATCGCCTCCGAGCCGGATATTTCACGGGTGCCGATCATGATCGACTCGTCGAAGTGGGAAGTCATCGAGGCCGGCCTCAAGTGCATCCAGGGCAAGGGCATCGTCAATTCGATCTCGATGAAGGAAGGTGAAGCCAAGTTCCTCGAACAGGCCAGGCTGGCCCGCCGCTACGGCGCCGCGGTGATCGTCATGGCCTTCGACGAAAAGGGCCAGGCCGACACCTTTGCGCGCAAGACGGAAATCAGCAAACGCGCCTACGACCTGTTGCTGAGCATCGGCTTCCCGGCCGAAGACATCATCTTCGACCCGAACATCTTCGCCATCGCCACCGGCATCCCGGAACACGACAACTACGCCGTCGATTTCATCGAGTCGGTGCGCTGGATCAAGCAGCACCTGCCGCATGCCCATATTTCCGGCGGCGTCTCCAACGTCTCCTTCAGCTTCCGCGGCAACGACCCGGTACGCGAGGCGATCCACACTGTCTTCCTCTACCACGCGATCCAGGCCGGCATGACCATGGGCATCGTCAATGCCGGCATGCTCGGTGTTTACGACGACCTCGAGCCGGAACTGCGCAACAAGGTCGAGGATGTGGTCTTGAACCGCCACCCGGGCGCCGGCGAGGCGCTGGTCGATTTCGCCCAGACGGTCAAGGAAGGCAAGGCCAAGGACAGCGGCCCGGATCTTTCCTGGCGCGAACAGTCCGTCGAGAAGCGCCTGGAACATGCGCTGATCAAGGGCATCACCGATTTCGTCGTCGCCGATACCGAGGAAGTGCGCGCCCAGCTCGAAGCCCAAGGCAAGCCGCCGCTCGCCGTCATCGAAGGGCCGCTGATGGCCGGCATGAACCACGTCGGCGACCTCTTTGGCGCCGGCAAGATGTTCCTGCCCCAGGTCGTCAAGTCGGCCCGCGTCATGAAGCAGGCGGTCGCCCACCTGCTGCCCTACATCGAAGCCGAGAAGACCCGCACCGGCCTGGGCAGCAAGGGCAAGATCCTGATGGCCACCGTCAAGGGCGACGTGCACGACATCGGCAAAAACATCGTCGGCGTCGTCCTCGGCTGCAACGGCTACGACGTGGTCGACCTCGGCGTCATGGTCTCCTGCGACAACATCCTGAAGGCGGCGCTCGAACATCGCGTGGACATCATCGGCCTGTCCGGTCTGATCACCCCGTCGCTTGAGGAAATGGCCCACGTCGCCAGCGAAATGCAGCGCCAGGGCATGAAGCAGCCGCTGCTGATCGGCGGTGCGACGACCAGCCGCGCCCATACGGCGATCAAGATCGCGCCCAATACCGAAGGTGCCGTGGTTTACGTGCCGGACGCCTCGCGCGCCGTCGGCGTTGCCACCAAGCTGCTGTCTACCGACCAGCGCGATGGCTACATGGCCGAGATCGTCGCCGAATACGAAACCGTGCGCGCCGAGCATGCCGGCCGCAAGGGCGCGACGCTGGTCACGCTGGCCGAAGCCCGCGCCAACCGTTTCACGTGGAACCAGCCCTACACGCCGGTGGTGCCGAAGCAACTCGGTTTGCAGGCGATCGACCTCGAACTCCAAGACCTCGCACTGTTCATCGACTGGTCGCCGTTCTTCCAAAGCTGGGACCTGGCCGGCCGCTACCCGGCGATTCTTGAAAACGAGGTGGTCGGCGAAACCGCCCGCCAGCTGTTCGCCGACGCCAAGGCGATGCTCGACAAAATCATCGCCGGGAACTGGTTGACCGCCCGCGCCGTCTTCGGTCTCTACCCGGCCAAGGCCGACAACGAAGACATCATCATCTACAGCGACGAAAGCCGGACCACCGAGCTGACCCGCTGGGTCGGCCTGCGCCAGCAACACAAGCAGCCGAAGGGCCGCTTCAACGTGGCACTCGCCGATTACCTGGGCGAGCACGACTACGTCGGCGCCTTCGCCGTCACCGCCGGCCTCGGCATCGATGCCAAGGTGGCCGAATTCGAAGCGGCCAACGACGACTACTCGGCGATCATGCTCAAGTCGCTGGCCGACCGCCTGGCCGAAGCCGCTGCCGAGTGGCTGCACATGCGAGTGCGCACTCACTACTGGGGGTATGGCGCCAATGAGGCGCTCGACAACGAGGCGCTGGTCGCCGAGCAATACCTGGGCATCCGCCCCGCCCCCGGCTACCCGGCCTGCCCCGACCACACCGCCAAGCGCGAACTGTTCGCCCTGCTCGACGCCCCGGCCAATGCCGGCATGCAGCTCACCGAGTCCTGCGCGATGACGCCGGCCGCCGCCGTTTCCGGCTTCTACATCGGCCATCCGGCGGCCGCCTACTTCGCCATTCCGAAGATCGCCCGCGATCAGCTGGAAGACTGGGCGGCGCGCAAAGGCATGTCACTGAAGGATGCCGAATACTGGCTGGCGCCCTTGCTGTAAGCGCCTGATCCCTGCAAGGCAGGATGCCGACCGGCATCCTGCCCGCTCCAAACCATTGAACCGATAGCACCATGAACGAACCCGCACCCTTCAAAATCAAATACGAGGTCTATCCCGAAGACGGGATTTTTGTCGCGCGCTGCCTGGATATTCCAATCAGCAGCGACGGCGCCACCGAAGAAGAAGCCCTCGCCAACCTGCAGGAAGCGATCGAGCTGTACGCTGAACGCAACGCCGAAGCGCTGATCCGCAAGCTCGAAGAACAAGACGACGACGAGGAATAAGGGCTCGTCGACATCGACGAAATCCCCCGCCATGAACCTGCAACAGAACGTCGACCTCCGCCACTTCAACACCCTCGCCCTGCCCGGCCAGGCGGCTCGCTACCAGAAAATTACCGCCCCCGGCCAGTTGGCCGCCCCCGAACTGCGGGGCACCCGCCGCTTCATCCTCGGCGGCGGCAGCAATCTGGTGCTGACCGGGAATTTCGACGGCCTGGTGCTGCACATGGCGATTGCCGGCAAGCGCCTGCTCCGTGAAGACGCCGAGGCCTGGTATGTCGAAGCGGCGGCCGGCGAAAACTGGCATGACTTCGTGCAGTGGACCCTGGCCCAGGGCTGGCCGGGGCTGGAAAATCTCAGCCTGATTCCCGGCCTGGTCGGCGCCGCGCCGATCCAGAACATCGGCGCCTACGGCCTGGAAGTCGGCGAACTGCTGCATTCGCTGAGCGCCTGGGATTTCGAAAAACAGTGTTATTTGAGCGTCGACCGCAAGGATTGCCGTTTTGCCTACCGCGACAGCCTGTTCAAGCAACAGGGCTGGCATTTGAGCGGGCGGCTGGCCATCGTCTCGGTCATTTTCCGCCTGCCGAAAGTCTGGCAGGCCAATATCCGCTACGCCGACGTCGCTCAGGAACTGGCCAGCCAAGCGATCGAAACGCCGACGCCACAGGACATCGCGGCCGCGATCAGCGCCGTGCGCCAGCGCAAGCTGCCCGACCCGGCCCAGATCCCGAACAGCGGCAGCTTCTTCCACAACCCGGTGGTCAGCCCGGCCCAGGCCGCAGCGCTGGCCGCCGACTATCCGGCGCTGCCGCGCTATCCGCAGGCCGACGGCCGGGTCAAGTTGGCGGCTGGCTGGCTGATCGAACAGGCCGGCTGGAAAGGCAAGGCGCTCGGCCCGGTCGGCATGTACGAAAAACAGGCGCTAGTCCTGGTCAATCACGGCGGTGCCTGCGGCGACGACGTCAAGCGGACGATGGCGGCGGTGCAGGCCGCGGTCAGGGCGAAGTTTGCGGTGGATCTGACGCCGGAACCGATATTTCTCTGACCGACAGGCAGGCGGCGATGCCGGTCGCCACGGCATCAGCCATTCGCGCCTGACGTTCCGGGTCGCGCAGCTCCAGCTCTTCCTCGCGATGCTTGATGACGCCGGCTTCGAAGAGCACGGCCGGCAGCGTCGTCCGGTACAAGACCACCAGATTGTCGTAATACCAGACGCCATTCTCGGCATCGGCCGCCAGGTGCCGGCGGCCATGCCAGGTGGACGGCACGAAGCCGGCCCGGCGCAGCATGGCGCCGATGCTCGACGCGCAGCGCAGGCTGGTCGACAGATCCGGGTTCTGCGCCGAGACGAAAATGCCGTAGCCGCGTTTGACCTCGGTGTAGCTCGCCTCGCGGCCATCCCAGTCCCAGAACTGCAGCCAGTATTCACTGATCGAGTCGTGGTGGATGGAAATGAAGAAGTCGCTGCCCTTGGCCTGGGCCGGCCGTGCCGCCAGGCTGCCGATATCGCCGGCGAAATTGATTTCGGCGACGCCCAGTTGCCGGCTGCGCAGCGCCTCGGCGAGCACGCCGGCGAAGACCTGGTTGAACTCGAATTCCGGCCGACCACGGGCACTGAGCGCCCCGCTGTCCTTGAGGCCATGACCGACATCGACGGCGACCAGCGCCGGCGCGGCAAGGGCGGCGGTCGACCAGAGAAAAAGGGCAAAAAGCGTGGGGCGGAGGAAAGGCATGCGCAAATTATCGCGGCAATTTAAGATACGCGCCCGACCATAGCCGAGATTTGCCGATGCGTCCGCTCCTTGTCCTGCTTGCGCTGCTTGCCCTGCCCGCCTTCGCCGAGGAAAAAACCGGCGCCGAGGTTTATGAATCGACCTGCAAGGAATGCCACGGCGGGGGCAAACTGAATGCCCCCAAGTTCGGCGACAGCAAGCGCTGGGGCGGGCTGGTCCGCGAAGGCCTCAACGATCTGGTCCCGGCCGCCCTGCGCGGCATCCGCCAGATGCCGGCCAAGGGCGGCAACCCGGCCCTGAGCGATCTCGAAGTCGCCCGTGGCGTCATTTTCATGGCCAATGCCGGCGGCGGCAAATTCAGCGAGCCGACCCCGGCCGATGTCGCGCGCTGGCGCAAGAAAGCCGATGCCGCCAAGAAGAAATGACATGCCGCAACTGACCGTTTTCGCCGCCGCCACCCCGGAAGCCAGCTACGACCGGCCGCGTCCCGATCGCCTGGTCGCCGGCAATCCGCTGCGCACGACGCACGAACACTTTCTCGCCCCGGCCGGCGACCTGTCGGCCGGCATCTGGGCCTGCGAACCGGGGGCCTGGCGGATCGCCTTCGCACCCGGCAAGGATGAATTTTTCTGCGTCATCGAAGGCCGTCTGCGCATTATCGATACCGCCGGCAAGGCGAGCGAGTTCGGCCCCGGCGACGCCTGTGTCATTCCCGGCGGCTTCAGCGGCACCTTCGAGGTCCTGCAAGCCGTCCGCAAGCACTACGTCGTGCTGGAACGTCCCGCCTGAAGTGCGCTATAGTTTTTCGCCTGACCACGGAGCAAAACCCATAATGACCGAGCCATCCAGCCTGCCGCGCGGCACCAGCGCCCACATGCCCGACCTGAACTGGAGCCAGGTGCGCGAAACGGTGCTGATGCTCGAACTGGCGGCGATGCAGATCGAGTCGGCGATGAAGGACAGCAACAGTTCGGTCGAGATACTGACCAATTCCTTCACCACCATGGCCGGCTACATGCAGACCATTTCCGACACCATCCAGACCCTGCCCGACGACGGCGCGGTCGGCCAGGCCAAGCAGAACCTGGGCGGCGTCTCCGAACACGTGTCGAGCATGGTGCACCAGGCGATCATCGCCTTCCAGTTCTACGACAAGCTGGTCCAGCGCCTGGCCCACGTCGGCCTCAGCCTCGGCGAGCTGAGCGATCTGGTGGCCGATACCGGCCGCCTGTTCAACCCGACCGAATGGGTCGGCCTGCAGGGCCGGATCAAGGCCAAGTACTCGACCCGCGAGGAAATCGCCATGTTCGACGCGGTGATGCAGGGCATGCCGGTGCACCAGGCGATCGAGCAGTTCATGGCCGACATGAAAGAGAAGAGCGACGATATCGAGCTCTTCTGAGGCGACTCAGAAGTCGGCGCTGGCGCTCCACACGATGTGGGCGTCAGGGCCGGAGCGCGCCGTCCGCTCCAGCATGTCGATCAGCGGCCAGGCCCGCTGACGCAGCACGATCACCGGCTCCTTCTTCTTTTTCAGTTCTTCCTCTTCGTCCTCGTCGACCGGCGGAGCCGCCTCTTCCGAGCGCTGCACGGCCTGGCGCAAGGCATTGGCAGCCGGCAGCATCTCGGCCTGGGTAAAGGTCCCGCGCTTGGTCGTTGCCTTGCCGATGGCATCCAGCAGCAGCTTGGCCGTTTCGGCAAACATCAGGACTTCGCTTGTTTCGCTTGATTCGAAGGTCACCAGCATATTTTTTCCTTGGCTTTTTCCCGGTTGTCAGAGCGCCCGGCCTTCGTGCACAATGGATCGGGTGGGAGACAAATTATGAAAACTAATATTACTGCGAATCCCCTGGAGACGGGGACCGATGAACTGGAGCGCTATGCGCTCGAAGAATGCAACAAGCGGCAACGGGTCGAACACCGGGTCTCGGTGCTCATCCTGCCGGCCGGCCGGGGCGGACTGGCCATCAAGTTCGCCCGCCTCGGCGCCCAGGTCACGGTGGTCGACGACGAGTCGCGCCACCAGGACATCGAAGGCCGCATTCTGGCGGCCGGCCTGCGCGACGAAATCCACTTCACCACCGGCTCGCTGACCGAGCTGCCGGAAAAACTGAATGGCGAAGCCTTCGACATCATCGTCATTCGCCGCGGTTTGTGCAGCCTGCGCTACGACGAAGCCCGCCAGGTCATCCGCCAACTGATGCGCCGCCTGAAAATCGGCGGCAAGCTCTACCTGTCGATCCTCGGTTTGCATTCCGAACTGAGCGAAGCCTATGCCGGCTCGGAAGCGCCGATCGACCAGCGCTTTGCCGAACTGGCCCCGGCCATGATCAGCAAATACGGCATCCGGGGACCGGTCTGCCTATACAGCGAGCGCAACCTGTTCATGCTGCTGCTCGAAGCCGGGGCCAGCGTGCTGCGCACGCTGACCACCACCTACGGCAACGTCAAGGGCATCGCCGTCCGCGTCTGATTCGTGCGTCTCGGTATCGACCTCGGTGGCAGCAAGATCGAAATCATCGCCCTCGGCGATGCTGGGCAGATCTTGCTGCGCCGGCGCGTCGCCACACCGCAGGGCGATTACCCGGCGACGCTGCAGGCGGTGGCCGGCCTGGTCGTTGCCGCCGAAAGCGAACTCGGCCGGCGCGGCACGCTCGGCATCGGCATTCCCGGTACCGAGTCACAGGCCACTGGCCTGATCAAGAATGCCAACTCAACCTGCCTGATCGGCCAGCCGCTGCGTCAAGATCTGCAAAGCCTGTTGCAGCGCGAAGTTCGCCTGGCCAACGACGCCAACTGCTTTGCACTGTCGGAAGCCATCGACGGCAGCGGCCGCGACGCTGAAATCGTCTTCGGCGTCATCCTCGGCACCGGCGTCGGCGGCGGTATCGTCGTCCGCCAGCAGGTACTGACCGGTGCCAATGGCATTGCCGGCGAATGGGGGCACACCCCCTTGCCGCTGCCCGATGCCAACGATCTGCCGCTGCCGGCCTGTTATTGCGGCCGGGCCGGCTGTGTCGAAACCTACCTTTCCGGTCCCGGGCTGAGTGCCGACCACCGGCGCCACAGCGGCGCCACGCTGAGCGCCGAGCAGATCGCGCAGCGCGCCGCTAATGGCGACGCCGCCTGCGAAGCCACGCTGCAACGCTACGAAGCGCGGCTGGGCCGGGCCCTGGCCGGCATCATCAACGTTCTCGACCCGCAGGTCATCGTTCTCGGCGGCGGCCTGTCGAAAATGCCGCGCCTCTACCGCAACCTGCCCGAGCGCTGCGGTCCACACGTTTTTTCCGACGTTTTTTGCAACAGAATCCTCCCCCCGACGCATGGCGATTCCTCGGGGGTACGCGGCGCTGCCTGGTTGTGGAATTGATGGCAAAATCCGCCGACCATGGCAAACATCTCCCTCTTCATCGGCGGCATCCGGCCGCTGCCTGAGTCCGGTCGGCCGACCGGCATCTACAAGCAAGCCGTCAGCAGCGCCCTCGACCTCGGTCCGGAAGGCTTCGTCGGCGATCAGCAGGCCGACCGTCGCGTGCACGGCGGCCCGGAAAAGGCCGTCCACCTTTACCCGAGCCGCCATTACGCCCGGCTTGCAGCGCGCTTCCCGGAAGCCGCCGCCCGGCTCGTCCCCGGCAGCCTCGGCGAAAACATCGCCACCGCCGAGCTCGACGAAAACGACGTCCGCCTCGGCGAGATCTGGCGCCTCGGCACGGCCCGGCTGCAGGTCTGCCAGCCGCGCAACCCGTGCTGGAAAATCGACGAACGCTTCGCCTGCGACGGCATGGCCGCCTTCATTGCCGAACAGCGCCTGACCGGCTGGTACTGGCGCGTCGTCACCCCCGGCCGGGTCGCCCCCGGCGACAGTCTGCAACTCGAACGCGAAGCCAGTGCGCCCACCCTGGCCGCCGCCATGCAACTGTGGCAGGCCCACCGCCCCGACCCGGCCGCCCTCGCCCAACTGGCGGCAACGCCCGGCATTGCGCTGCACTGGCAACAGAAAATCGAACAGCGACTGGCCTGGCTGCGCCACAACCCGGAACAAGCGCCGGCCCCGGTCAAGGCGTTCCACGTGAAACCGGAGAACCCGTGATTCAATCCACCGCCCACAAGCTGTGGCTGCGGCTTTTTGTGCCATTTGCCGCCGGCTACTTCCTGTCCTACCTGTACCGCACGGTCAATGCCGTGCTCGGCCCGGTGCTCGCCCGCGAACTGAACCTCGGCGACAACGCCCTCGGCCTGCTGACCAGCACCTACTTCCTCGCCTTCGGTGCCGCCCAGTTGCCGCTCGGCATGCTGCTCGACCGTTTCGGACCGCGCCGCGTCGAGGCCGGCCTGCTGCTGCTCGCCGCCGCCGGCGCCGCCACCTTTGCGCTGGCCGATGAGCTGGGTGGCCTGGCCATCGGCCGTGCCCTGATCGGCCTCGGCGTCTCGGCCTGCCTGATGGCCTCCTTCAAGGCCTTCGCCCAATGGTTTCCGCCCGAGCGCCAGGCGTCGCTGACCGGTCTGATCATGGCCGCCGGCGGGCTCGGCGCACTGGCCGCCTCGAAGCCGCTCGAACTGGCCCTCGGCTTCGCCAGCTGGCGGCAAATCGCCCTGACCCTGGCCGCCATCACGCTGCTGGTCGCCGCCCTGCTCTGGTTCCTCGTCCCGGACAAGGCCAACGAAGCCAAGGGGGCCGGCTTCGCCGAGCAACTGGCCGGCGTCAAAAGCATTTTTTCCAGCGCCCATTTCTGGCGCTATGCGCCGATGGGCTTCTGCTTCACCGGCGGCTTCATGGCCGTCCAGGGTCTCTGGGCCTCGCGCTGGATGATGGTGCTGGAAGGCATGGACGGTGCCGCGGTGGGCAGCCGGCTGACACTGATCAGCGGCGCCATGCTGGGCGGCTTCCTGTTCATGGGTTTCTTCGCGACGGCGCTGGTGCACCGCGGCATCAAGCTGGAAAAGATCTATCTCGGCGCCATGCTGCTCGCCCTCGCCTGCTTCGCGCTGATCGCCGGCCAGCCGACCCTGGCCGGCAATCTGCTGTGGCCGGTGCTCGGCGCCTGCTTCTCGCTGTCCAACATTTCCTATTCGCTGGTCGCCCAGGCTTTCCCGCCGGCGATGTCGGGCCGTGCCAACACCGCGCTCAACCTGCTGGTCTTTGCCGGCGCCTTCGGGCTGCAATGGGGCATCGGCGTCCTCGTCGACCTGTTGCAGGCTAATGGCTGGGCCGGCGACGCGGCTTTCCGCGCCGCCTTCTACAGCCTGTTAGGCGCTCAGGTTCTGGCCCTCGGCTGGCTGCTGCGCCCCGGCCACCGGGCTTGAGGTGGCGAGATCGACCTGCTGCAGCGCACCAACCTGCCCCGCCTCGCTGAGATAGAGCCCGGCCGAGCGGATCTGGCCGAGCAACTCGTTGTCGGCGGTTTTTAGCGAAAACGGGGCGTCCACCGCAGCGGTGTACAAGGCCCCGACGCCGCGCGAGGCCAGCGAGCCGAATTGGTCACCGGACCAGATGGCGAGCTGGTTCCAGGCGCTATCGCCTTCGTCGATCCAGCCGTTGTGGTCGCTGTCGAGCTGGCCGAGGTCGGCGAAGCCGTTGCCGCTGGCGACGCCGAATAGCTCGCTGCCATTGTCGGCCTTGCCGTTGCCATTGCGGTCGAAGACCAGGAAGCCGCTGGCGGCGCCAAGGCCGGGAATCTCCTCAAGCGCGCCATCGCAATTGAGATCGAAGGCCAGGCGCTCCTCGGTCAGTTCGCAGGAATTGCCGTCAAAGCTGAGGACCAGCGGGTCGCGCAACTGCATGCTACCGGATTCGCTGGTCGTTTTCCGGCTGCTGTAGTCGCGGGCCAGATCGAGCGAGTAGTCGAAGGAAATCGCCCGCCCATCGGCAGTTTTCACCGTGCCGCTGCCGCAGACGCTGGTCCGTTCCGATTCGGAAATGCATTCGGTCACCGTGCGTTGCCAGCTGACTTCCCGCGTCCGTGTCGGCAGTTCGGCATTGACCGGCAAGGCTTCCGGGGCGGCAAGGTTTTCCTTGCATTTCTTGCCGTCGATTGCCGCCAGAATGGCATCGACCAGTTGCTGCAACAGCTTTTGCATGCGCTCGCGGGCGGCCACTTCGTCTTCGCGGCTCTCCGCGGCGAGGCTCTTGAACAGTTGCCGGAAGTCCTGCACCGTGGTCGTTTCCAGCGTCTGGCTATACTGTGCCTCGTGCGTCGCCGCCAGTTGCACCGTCGATTCCTGGATTCTCATGTTGCGCTCCTTGCCAAGTTTGGAATGACTCCTCTGCAAGGGGCGTGCCGGTCAGAACTCGAAGGGGTCGACCTCGATGTGCCAGCGCAATTTGGACGGCGCCTTGATGCCCGCGATCGCCTCCCGCCAGCACGGCAGGAAGGCCTGCAAGGCCGGCCGGGAATACGATTCGGCAAGCAACTGGCCACGCTCCAGATTGGCCAGGCGGGCCATTTTCATCGGGATCGGATCGTAGATCAGGATGTTTTCGTGCTCGGCGATCACCGGCAAAGCCGCAGCGGCTTGCAGGAAGGCGATCGAATCGGCCATCTCCGGCGCCTCGGCGCGCAGCATGGCCTGGAAGGCATAGGGCGGAAAACCGGCCTGCTCGCGCTCCTTGAGCAGGGTCGCGGCGAAACCGGGGTAATCATGGGCGACCAGCGCTGCATAGAGCGGGTGATCCGGGTACTCGGTCTGGATCAGCACCTCGCCCTTCAGCTCGGCCCGCCCGGCCCGGCCGGCGACCTGCATCAACTGCGCGAACAGCCGCTCTGGCGCCCGCCAGTCGGCGGCGAACAGGGCCGAGTCGGCGCCGAGCACGCCGACCAGGGTCAGTTTCGGAAAATCGTGGCCCTTGGCCAGCATCTGGGTGCCGACCAGGATATCGGCCTCGCCGCCGTGAATGCGTTCGAGCATCACTTCCCACTGCTTGCGGCTCTTCACCGAATCGCGGTCGACGCGCAGGATGCGCGCTTCCGGAAACTGCTCCTTCAGCCAGTCTTCGAGGCGCTGCGTGCCCCGCCCGAAGGGGTGGATGTCCTGGTTGCCGCAGGTCGGGCAGGCTTTCGGCACGCGGTGTTCGCAGCCGCAGTGGTGGCAGCGCAGGCGGCGGTCGGCCAGGTGCAGCACCATGTTGGCGGCGCACCGCGTGCAGCGCGAGATCCAGCCGCAGGCCGGACAGGCCAGCACCGGCGCATAACCACGCCGGTTGAGGAAGACCAGGCTTTGCTCGCCGCGCGCCAGGCGTTCCTTGATGCCGGCCACCAGCGCCGGGCTGACGCCCTCCTGCAAGGCCATTTTGCGCGTATCGAGGACGTGCACCGCCGGCAACGAGGCTTCCGGGTTGGCCCGCTGGTGCAGGGTGAGCAAGCCGTAGCGCTTGCTCTGCGCGTTGGCCCAGGATTCCAGCGACGGCGTCGCCGAGCCGAGCAGGATCGGAATACCGAGCTGGTGGGCACGAAAGACCGCAACATCGCGCGCCGAATAGCGCATGCCGTCCTGCTGCTTGAAGGACGGATCGTGTTCCTCGTCGATGACGATCAGGCCGAGGCGCGGCAGCGGCGTGAAGATCGCCAGCCGGGTACCGAGCACGATGCTCGCCTCGCCGGCAAAGGCCGCCCGCCAGTTGCGCTCGCGCGCCGCCTCGGCCAGTTCGCTGTGCAGCGAAACGACGCCGGTTTCCGGGAAACGCGCCCGCACCCGGCCTTCGAGTTGCGGCGTCAGGTTGATTTCCGGGACCAGCAGCAGTACCTGCCGGCCAGCGGCCAGCGCCCGCTCGATCAGGCGCAGGTAGACCTCGGTCTTGCCGCTGCCGGTCACGCCATGCAGCAGATGGGCCGTAAAGCCGGCGCTCGGGTCGATGGCATTGACCGCCAGCGCCTGCTCGCCGGTCAGCTCGGGCGAAGCGACGGCCGGCGTCGGCTTGGCCGCCCGGGCATTGCGCCGGGTCGGCGGATCCAGGCGTTTCAGGCCGACCGGCAAGGCCTGCAGCAGCACTTCGCCAAAGGGCGCCTGGTAATAGGCGCTGGCGAATTCGCACAAGCGGAAAAAATCGGCCGGCAACGGCGGCAGGTCGCGCAGGATCTCGCCGGCCGGCTTCAACTGGGCGAGCGGCCAGTCGCTGCCGTCCTGGACATCGACGATGACCCCCAGCCGTTCGCCTCGCCCGAACGGGACGCGAACGCGCAAGCCGATCTCGGCGGTCGACGCCGCCTCGGCGACATAATCGAACAGGCGATGCAGCGGCAAATCGAGGGCGACGCGCAAGACGGGCATGGCTGGAGCGAGGAGTGCCTTCAGTGGTCGAAAACGGGGGCCATGCCCCCGGCCGGCCCGGGTCGGCCGGGCTTGTCCACAAAAGCTGTGGATAACTTTGTGGATTGCTTTCGATTGTTGCTGCTAAGTAACCGTCCCGTAAGGAGTTTGTTACTTTGCCGAAATATTGTGCAACTGCGAATATTGTTTATATTCAATACGTTAAACAAACGCGTTGCTGTCAAGGGGTTTTCCGGACTTTTTCTTCGTGAAAGGCAAAGCGCTGTGCATAAGTCAGGCTTTGCCGCTCACTTATGGGCATTACTTACGTAATAGACGGCTGTGCGAATGGACGGCTTCGACCAGCGCGGTGACGCTTTCCGGCGGCGTGAATTGCGAAATGCCGTGGCCGAGGTTGAAAACGTGGCCGGTATTGCCCGGGCCGTAGCTGTCGAGCACCTTCTTCGCTTCGGCGGCAACGACTTCCGGGCCGGCAAACAGCACGTTCGGATCGAGGTTGCCCTGCAGCGCCACCTGGTCGCCGACGCGACGGCGCGCTTCGCCGATGTCGATGGTCCAGTCGAGGCCGACCGCATCGCAGCCGATAGCGGCGATCTTCTCCAGCCACAGGCCGCCGTTCTTGGTGAAGACGATGCTCGGAATGCGCTGGCCGTCCTTTTCCTTCTTCAGGCCGGCGACGATACGCTGCATATATTGCAGCGAGAATTCCTGATAAGCCGCATTCGACAGCGAACCGCCCCAGGTGTCGAAAATCATCACCGCCTGCGCGCCACTGTCGATCTGGGCGTTCAGGTAAGAGATCACCGAGTCGGCGGTCACCGACAGGATCTTGTGCAGCAGATCCGGGCGGTTGTACATCATGCCCTTGATATGGCGGAAATCGCTCGAGCCCTGGCCTTCAACCATGTAGCAGGCGAGCGTGTACGGGCTGCCGGAGAAGCCGATCAGCGGCACCGAGTTGTCCAGGGCACGGCGGATTTCGGCGACCGCATCCATCACGTAACCGAGATGCTCGTAGGGGTCCGGCGCGGTCAGGTTGTTGATCGCCCATTCCTCGCGCAGCGGGCGCTCGAAACGCGGCCCCTCGCCTTCGGCGAAATAGAGGCCGAGGCCCATCGCGTCGGGCACGGTCAGGATGTCGGAGAACAGGATGGCGGCGTCGAGGTCGTAACGGGCCAGCGGCTGCAACGTCACTTCGCAGGCCATGGTCGGCGACTTGCACAGGTTCAGGAAATTGCCGGCCCGTTTGCGGGTTTCGCAGTACTCGGGCAGGTAACGGCCGGCCTGGCGCATCAGCCAGAGCGGGGTGTAGTCGGTCGGCTCTTTGAGCAGGGCGCGCAGGAAAGTGTCGTTTTTGGGTCGGCTCACGTCGGACTCCGCCAGAAAATTCGGAAAGGCGGGATTATCCGCCTTTCCCCGGCTGCGGTCACTTGCGCTGCATCAGGAAAAAGCGGGAGAAGCGGCTATTTGCGCCAGAAAGCCGGCGTCAGCACGACCAGCAAGGTGAATATTTCGAGCCGGCCGAGCAGCATGGCGAAGATGCACAGCCAGGTCTGGAAGTCCTCCAGCACTGCGTAGGTGGTCGATGGCCCGACCACGCCGAGGCCCGGCCCGGTGTTGTTGATGCTGGCGACGATGGCGGTGAAAGCGGAAATGATGTCTAGGCCGGTGAAGGCCATCAGCAGCGTCAGCGAGGCAATGCTGACCATGTACATGAAGGCAAAGGCGAGTACCGCGAAGAGAATCGGCTGCGGCGCCACCTGGCCGCCGATCCGGACGTTATACACGGCGCTCGGGTGCATGGCGCGCAGCAGTTCGCGATAGACCTGCTTGTAGAGCACCAAGGCCCGGATCATCTTGATGCCGCCGCCGGTCGACCCGGCACTGGTCACGAAACTGGACAGAAAGAGCATCCACAGCGGGGCAAAGATCGGCCATTGGGCAAAATCGACGCTGGCAAAGCCGGTCGTCGTCGCGATCGAGACCAGATTGAAGGCGGTATGGCGCACCGCCGTATCGAGATCGGGATAGGCGCCGTCCTTCCAGATATAGATCGCCACCGCCATGATGCTGAGCAGCGTGATGCCGAGGAACCAGCCGGCTTCCGGATCGCGCAGATAGGGGCGCAGCGAGCGCCCGTTGACGGCGAGGAACAGCGTGCCGAAATTCATGCCGGCGATCAGCATGAAGAGGATGGCCACCGCTTCGATGGCCGGCGAATTGAAAAAGCCGAAACTGGCATCGTGGGTCGAAAAGCCGCCCAGGCCCATCGTCGAAAAGGCATGGCAGACGGCATCGAACCAGCTCATGCCGGCCCAGCGGTAACCAAGGATGCAGGCAATCGACACTCCGAGATAGACCAGCCACAAGCCCTTCGCCGTCTCGGCGATGCGCGGCGTCAGCTTGGCATCCTTCATCGGCCCCGGCGTTTCTGCCTTGAACATCTGGCGGCCGCCGATACCGAGTAGCGGCAGGATGGCGATGGCCAGCACGATCAGGCCCATGCCGCCGACCCAGACCAGCTGGTGGCGCCACAGGTTGACCGACATCGGCAGCGTATCGAGGTTGGCGAGCACCGTCGAACCGGTCGTCGTCAGCCCCGATACCGTCTCGAAATAGGCATCGGTATGACTGATGCCCAGTTGCAGCATCAGCGGGATGGCGGCAAAGGCCGGCAGCACCGTCCACACCAGCACCACCATCAGGAAGCCGTCGCGGATGTTCAGCTCGCGCTTGCAATTGCGGTAGCGGTACCAGAGAAAGGCGCCGCACAGCATGGTCAGCAGAAAGGCCTCGTCGTAGGCGGTTTGCGCCCCGTCGTTGGTGACGTAGGAAACGATTAGCGGGGCCAGCATGGTCAGGCCGAAGAGCATGACGATCATGCCCAGCGCGCGATAAACGGGAGCGAAGCGCGTCATGGTCGACCTCTCAAAGGAAGTGGAAACCTACCTGGAACAGCTTCTCGACCTTCTTGACCAGCTTCTTGCGGGTGCAGAAGACGATGACATGGTCTTCCGCCTCGATCAGCGTATCGTGGTGCGCGATCACCACTTCGCCGTGCCGGGTGATCGCCGTCCAGTCGTCGGTCTGGCCGACGATGACAGCCTGCTCGAAATTGCGGACGACGGCCGCCACCGTCACGCCGCTCGGCCAGTCGATCTGGTCGATGCGCTTGCCGACCACTTTCGAGGTCTTGGCATCGCCGTGGGCGACGATTTCCAGCGCTTCGGCCGCGCCACGGCGCAGCGAATGGACTTCGGCGACGTCGCCCTGGCGGACATGGGCGAGCAAGGTGCCGATCGAGACCTGGGCCGGCGAAATACCGATGTCGATCGGCCCGCCTTCGATCATCTCGGCATAGGCCCGGCGGTTGATCAGCGCCACCACCCGCTTGCAGCCAAGGCGCTTGGCCAGGCTGCCGGACATGATGTTGTCTTCGTCATCATTGGTCAGCGCGAGGAAGAGATCCATTTCGGCAATGTTTTCCTGCTCCAGCAACTCCTCGTCGGTGGCGTCGCCGAGCAGGACCAGCGCATTGTCGAGTTCGTTGGCCAGCACTTCGGCACGCTCCTTGCGGCCTTCGATGACCTTGACCTCGTAGCGTTTTTCCAGCGTTTTGGCCAGCCGGATGCCGATATTGCCGCCGCCGGCGATCATGATCCGCTCGACCGGCCGCATCATCCGCCGCAACTGGCGCAGCACCGGCCGGATATGTTCGGCCGCGGCGAGGAGGAAGACCTCGTCGCCGGCCTCGACGACGGTATCGCCCTCGGGAAAGACCGGCTGGTCGCGGCGGAAAATGGCGGCGATCCGGGCATCCATTTCCGGCGGCAGATGCTCGCGCATCTGCTTGATCGGCTGGCCGACCAGCAAACCGCCTTCATAGGCGCGCACCGCCACCAGGCTCACCCGGCCGCGGGCGAAATTGAGCACCTGCAAGGCTTCCGGAAATTCGATCAGGCGGCAGATGTAATCGGTGATCACCTGTTCCGGGCAGAGCGCGAAATCGACCGCGAAATTTTCCTCGGACAACAGGCTGGCATCTTCGAGAAAGTCGCGCGAACGCAGGCGGGCGATCCGGGTCGGCACATTGAAGACGCTCTGCGCCAGCTTGCAGGCGACCAGATTGGTCTGGTCGCTCTGCGTCACCGCGATGATCATGTCGGCATCTTCAGCCCCGGCCTCGCGCAGCACGCTCGGCGTTGCCGCATTGCCGACCACGGCGCGCAGATCCAGCTTGTCCTGCAGGACCATCAGGCGCACTCCGTCGCTATCGACGACAGTGATGTCGTTTTCTTCGGAAACCAGCCCTTCGGCGACGCTGGCGCCGACCTGGCCGGCGCCGAGAATGATGACTTTCATGCAACCCCCGTTGTTGACCGCCACGATCTCCGGCCTCGCCCGCTCGGCATCCCGGAACGCCCCCCCAGGCGTTCCGCCGGCCGGGCCGCCTTATTCCTCGCTGCGCTTGCCGAGTTTTACATCCAGTTGCTTCAGCTTGCGGTAGAGGTGGGTCCGCTCCAGACCGGAACGCTCGGCCAGTTTCGTCATATTGCCACCCTCCAGCCGCAGGTGGTGCTCGAAATAGAGCTTTTCGAAGGCATCGCGCGCTTCGCGCAAGGGCTGTTCGAGCAGCGGCAGCAGCGAGGCCAGCTCACGGCTGCCGCCCTCGTCGCGCGGCATGACGCGGGTCACGTCGTCAGCGGAAATTTCCTCGTCGAGGGCGGTCAGCGCCAGATTGCGGACCAGGCCGTAGAGATCGGTCCAACTGGCTTCCGGCAGGTTTTTCCAGGGCAAGGTGCGTAGCGCATTGAGCGCGCCGGTCGAAAAACGCCGTGGCTGGACTTCTCCGCGCTCGACGAAATTGGTCAGCAACAGGCTGGCGATCTCCGGCAATTCGTCGGCATGGCCAGCCAGCGAGGGCATGGCAATCCAGATCTCGCCGAGGCGGGTGACCAGCTTGTTGTCCCAGCCGGCCTCGAGCAAGGACGGCAGCGGCCGGGCAATGGCGGCGACCAGTTGCAAATTGAGCTTGTCCAGGCGGTCGACCGCATAGGCCAGGTTCATTTGCTGCATTTTGCCGAGGGCCGACAGGTCCGGCACGAAGAGCAGGCCGCCACTGACTTTTTCCAGCATTTCCTGGGTCAATGCACTACTGACGCTGGACAAGTCGAGCCACGGCGCGCGCGGCGGTTGCAGCGTGCGGGCGCAGATCTCCGCCATGCCGCCGGTCGCCCCCTTGAGCAGCAGCAGCGGCGATTTGGCGGCGGCCTGTTCCAGACGGCGCTTGAATTCCTTGACGAAGGCCGAACGGCCGAAGGCTTCCAGGGTCAGCGGCAGGCGCTGCGGCGGCGCATCGTGCTTGAGCGCCTTCTGCACCGTGGACAGCAGCTTCTGCAGCGCGATCGGCTTTTCCAGGAAATCGAAGGCGCCGAAGCGGGTCGCCTCGACCGCCGTATCGATGGTGCCGTGCCCGGACATCATCACCACCGGCATGTTCAGATGACCGCCGGCATGCCATTCCTTGAGCAGGGAAATGCCGTCGGTGTCCGGCATCCAGATGTCGAGCAGGACCAGATCGGGGCGCAGTTCGCCGCGCACCTGACGGGCTGCCGTGGCGTTTTCGGCCAGGCGGACGTCGTAGCCCTCGTCGATCAGGATTTCCGAGAGCAGTTCGCGAATGCCGACTTCGTCGTCAACGACCAGAATGATTGCCATTTTTGGCTTCCTCTTCTTTCACCAGGGGCAGGCGGATGTCGATCCGCGCACCGCCCTCCGGTGCATTGCTGATTTCAATGGTGCCCAGGTGTTCTTCGACAATTTTCTTGACGATGGGCAGGCCAAGGCCGGTACCGCGCGCCTTGGTCGTGACATAGGGTTCGAAGATGCGCGGCAGCAGTTCGGCCGGAAAGCCGGGCCCGTTGTCGGCGATCTGCAGCCGGGCCCAACGGCCGGCCGTTTCGGTGGAAATCTCGATACGGGTCTCACCCCGCCCTTCCAGTGCATCTTCAGAATTGCGCAGCAGGTTGTGGATGATCTGGCGCAATTGGGTGGCGTCACCGAGGACCGGCGGCAGATGCTCGGCAAGCCGGGTTTCGATGCGGGCCGACGAGCTTTCGTAAAGGCCGAGCACCTCGCCGATCAGCTCGTTGAGGTCGAGCGGCGCCACTTCCGGCGCCGGCATCCGGGCGTAGTCGCGGAAGTCGTCGACCATCCGCTTCATCGCCTGCACCTGGTTGATGATGGTCTGCGTGCCCCGGGCCAGCATGTCGGCATCGCCATTGGCCAGCTTGCCGGCCAGCTTGAACTGCAGGCGCTCGGCCGACAGCTGGATCGGCGTCAGCGGATTCTTGATCTCGTGGGCTAGCCGGCGGGCGACCTCGCCCCAGGCCGCACTACGCTGGGCGGCGATGATCCGTGTCACATCGTCGAAGACGACGACGTCGCCGCCGCCGCTCGCTTCCGGCAGCCGCGAGCCGCGCAGCAGCAGCACCTGCGGCATGCCGTTCGGCCGCTCCAGTTCGAGCTGGCCTTGCCACTCGGCTTCTTCGGTGCTGGCGAAATGTTCGCGGATGAACTGGCCCATGATGCTCTGGCGCGGCCAGTTTTCGACCGACTCGCCGACCAGCCCCTGGAAATCGTCGTTCAGGACGGTCAGCGCCCCTTCGTTGATGGTGCGCAGCACGAAACGCCGGTCGAAAACCAGCACCCCGGCCGACAGGTTGGCCAGGATCGATTCGAGATAGCCGCGCGCCGACTCCAGCTCGGCCCGGTGGCGCTCGGTTTCGCGCCGGGCATCGTCGAGCTGGCGGGTCATCTGGTTGAAGGACTGGGTCAGGATGCCCAGCTCGTCGCCGCTGTAAATCGCCTGGCGCGGCGAAAAGTCGCCCTGCGCCACCGCCTGCGTTCCTTCGGCCAGGATGTAGAGCGGCGCCGCCAGCCGGCGGGCCATCACGTAGGCCAGCGCGAATGCGCCGAACAGCGCGACAAGCACGGTCAGGGTCAGGGTCAGCGCATAAATCCGGGTCAGCCCCTGGCGAGCCAGCTGCAGCTCCTGGTAAT
>Ga0316604_10001454_pt1 | contig 20977 bp, 18 predicted proteins | sample OWC_soil_day20_C_FD_207650 | JGI IMG/M metagenome (GOLD analysis project Ga0316604, IMG submission 207650) | Wetland soil microbial communities from Old Woman Creek delta, Ohio, United States - OWC_soil_day20_CT | ecosystem: Environmental > Terrestrial > Soil > Wetlands | place: USA: Ohio...
AACGGAAGCATTGAGAGATTGTACTTTTCCTCGCATAGGAATTTGAACAAGGGAATCACACCGGTCCCTAGTCAGGCGGGCCATACCTTCCCCCTCATCGCCAATTACGATGACAATCGGCCTGGTCAAGTCCACATCGTGATAGGACATCCCTTGTTCCGGATCGGCGCCTACCACCCAAAATCCCTGTTTTTTTAGATCTTCCAATGTTTGGGCCACGTTACCAATTTGAGCCACTTTGACATACTCGATAGCGCCGGCTGAAGCTTTGGCCACAGCAGCGGACAATTGACAGCTGCGACGTTGGGGAATCAGAACACCGTGAGCCCCGGCCGCATCCACAGTCCGGAGGACCGCACCGAGATTTTGCGGATCTTTCAGTTGATCCAGTAATACAAGACACGGTTTTTCATTTCGGGCTTCCGCCAGCGCCATCATGTCTTCGATCGAAGAGTAGGCAACCGGCGAAACCATAGCTACCACGCCTTGGTTACGAACTCCCAGGCTCATCGCTTCCATTTTCACAGCTTCCGCAGTTTGGACAGGAATGCCTTTTTCTTTAGCAAGCGCAATAATTTCCCGAATGGAACCCTGATGCTCGCCAGCGGTGATAAAAAGCTTGCTGATTGGCCGGCCGCTGCGGAGCGCTTCCATAACCGGATTTCGACCGGACAGGAAGTCCATTTCTTTGGGTGCTTCAACCGGGCGGGCCGGTTTGGTGGTTTGGTAAGGAGGCCTAGACGTTGCTGGCACTCCCTTTCCTGTGCTCGGACGCGCAGATCCGGTCCGGCCGCGAGCCGGTTTGCCTGAATAAGAGCGATCTGCAACTGGGGGACGAGCCCCTTCAGTTCCACGAGTCAATGGCGCACGTGGCTGACCAGTTCTTCTTGTACCAGCTTCTCCTGTCCGCCGTTCAAAGCCCTCTGCAGGTCGTGCCGCAGGCCTTGATGTAGAAGGACGGTCCGTAGAAGGACGCCCCGTTGAAGGACGCCCCGTTGAAGGACGTGCCGTAGAAGGACGTGCCGCAGACGTGCGTTCCCCCGACGGTCGTTCCGCCGGTCCTCGATTGCTCATTTTCCGGTCTTTATTGTCGCCTGTGCCTTGATTACTTCGAGTCGTCCGCAACTTAAATCCCCCTCTCTACAATATCCTTCACTGATACAGGTTGGCCCGGCCTTGGCAAAGAGCGTGGGCGCTACAGCCCGCACCTCTTGCAGCATGAGTTCGGCCATTTTCCGTATTTCCCATTGTGCCCGGGTACAGCAGCGCAGTTCAAAAAAATTAAACAACGCGCGGGCATTCATTGTCACCAGAATTTTCGTTTCCGTCGCATTGGACAGACAATAACGGGCATCCTCCTGGTGAACCCCCATGGCAGTTAATTCACCATACACTGCACGGATTTCTTCCATGAGTTCCGTAAACCGTTCTCTTGCCTCCGGGTTGGCAGCCACTGAAGGGGGCACAACAAACTCAAAATCGTGCTCCTTCACATACCGCTGTGACTGCTGTGAATAGGAAGCAATCCTGTGTCGCACCAATTGATGGGTCAATACCCGGGAAACCCCCTCGACCGCAAAGGTGAAACTCGCATGCTCCAGCGTCGAAAAATGACCCATAGATAAGATTTTTTCCACCAAATTCTTCACCTGGGCATCGGACAGCTTTTCTTCAAGCTCCGCCGCACCAATGGGCGAGTAACAGAGTCGGGCCGCCATTGCCACTTTGCGTTCCGCTTCCGGCGTAAAAGAAATCAATTTAATGTTCATGCCTGCGGGTTCCCCTCCATTTCTGACGTCATAACGGCACACATGAAATCAATAGTCTGTAACAAAATTTGTTGCAACCGTTCCTGCTCTCCACTCAGATACAAATATCCCAGCAACGCCTCCAACGCGGTACTGGATCGGTATTGCGAGATGGATGAATTGCGCGGAACCCGACCTCTGGCGTTGCGCCCACGACGCACCACGGCCTGCTCCTTTTCGCTTAGTCCCAATACCTCCAGTTCGAACAACGCGCGGGCCTGCATCGGCGCAGAGGCCATCTGTGCCAGCAGCGTGTGCAGCACCTGGACCTTGTTGGCCTCCACAGAGAGCATAGCCGTTCTGACATGCAGTGAGAATACCGCATCGCCAATATAAGCTAATATTAAAGACGGCAGTTGGCCCGGGTCGTCATATCCGGGACCGGCTGAAAGACGATTGCAGCTTTCTGTCAAATCCCTCTTCAGTTTTGCCTGAAAATCAATAAATCTCAAGCGCGTTTCCACCGGGCGCCCTGCGGAGAATCCTCGACCAGGATGCCGGCCGCCTGCAGGCTTTTTCTAATGGAGTCAGCCATTGCCCAGTCTTTGTTCTCGCGTGCAGAACGCCGCAGTTCCAGCAATATTGTCATTAATGATTCAACCATAGCTTCATCCTGGCCGATGCTTTCAGGCATATCCGCCATTGAAAGGCCCAATGCTTCCAACATATCTGACAAAGCCGCCATGGCTGTGCTGATACCCTCCCTATCAGGGCTCGTTTCGCCGCGCAAAGCGGCTTGGCATGAGGCATTCAGAGTTTTAGCCAGTGCGAACAGACTGCTAAGTGCCAGTGCTGTGTTAAAATCATCAGCCATCGCTTCTTCATATTCCGACCGCGCTGTCGCCACAGCTTCGGCAAGTTCTACCGACGGTTCTCCTCCGTCCTGCACAGGCATTTGCTTTAGAAATTGCTTAGCCCCCTGCACAGCGCTTACCAAACGCGTCAGTGCTTTCTCCGCTTCTGTAAGCCGCTCGTCGCTGAAGTCCAGTGGACTGCGGTAATGGGTTGAGAGGATAAAGAAACGCAACACCGCCGGTCGGAAATGTTCGAGAATATCCTTGACCAGAAAGAAATTTCCGAGAGATTTGCTCATTTTTTCCGAATTTACAGTAACAAACCCATTATGAACCCAGTAGTGCACGAAGGGCGCGCAACCAGTATAGGCTTCCGACTGTGCCACTTCATTTTCATGATGCGGAAAAATCAGATCGCTGCCGCCGCCATGAAAATCGAAACCGCCTCCCAAATATTTGTACGACATGGCACTGCATTCAATGTGCCATCCAGGACGCCCAAGTCCCCAGGGACTTTCCCACGAAGGTTCTCCGGGTTTGGCGCTTTTCCATAAAGCAAAATCCATGGGATGGCGTTTGCGGTCATCCACTTCGACCCGAGCACCTGCCTTCATATCGTCAAGGCTGCGTCCGCTCAGGTGGCCATACGTTGCAAAATCCTGCACGCTGAAATAAACGTCACCGTCCACCTCATAGGCGTGCCCTTTGTCAATCAACTTGCCCACCATTTCGATTATTTCCGGCATATGTTCCGAGACGCGCGGATACAAATCCACCCGCCGAATATTCAGGCTGTCCATTACGTCGAAGTAGGACCTGATGTACCGGTCTGCCAGCTCATGCCAGGCGATCCCTTCCTTCGCGGCAGCGTAGATAATCTTGTCATCGACATCCGTGAAATTTTGGATATGCTGGACCGTCAGTCCCTGCCGCTCGAAGTATCGGTGAATGACATCCCATATGATGAAGGGGCGGGCATTACCGATGTGCGGATGATTGTAGGGAGTGACACCGCAGACATAGATTTTGACCTTGCCCGGCTCGGCCGGAATAAAGGTTTCCTTTTCTTTGGTCAGTGTATTATAGACTTTCAAGTTCACAACACGCCCTCCTGCGTAAAAAATCGAATGTCGAAAAAAGCCTCCCGGAATCCATAATTGCTTATATTTACTGTACCAGTTTCATCGAATGCCTTATGCGGGCCATCGTCCGCTCAATCCCCAACAACGGGATCAGTGAAGCCAGCTCGGGCCCATGCATCTGACCGGTCAATGCCACTCGCACCGGCATAAACACCTTCTTGCCACCCAGTTTCAGTTCTTTGCCAATCACTTTGAGCGTCGCCTGTACTTGCTCGCCGGTGATGTTTTCCATCGCCGACAGCTTAGCTAAAAACTCGTCCATCACCCGAACAACGTCCGGATCCTTCAAGATTTGAGCCGTTTCATCGTTTTCCATCGTAACGTCATCATGAAAAAAAACCGCCGCGTGCTCTGGAATCTGAGCTGCGAAACTGACGTAGTCACGAACGGCTCCCACCACCTGCTTGACCCACTCTAGCCGTTCAGCATTTAATTCCTCACTGATTAGTCCCGCTGCTTTCAGATGCGGCAACGCCATTTCGGTCAGCGTGTCCAGATCCAGCTTTTTTAAATAGTGGGAATTGATCCAGTTCAGTTTATCGATATCAAATACCGCAGGATTTTTGGCAACATGATCCAGGGAAAACAGTTCAATCAATTCAGCGGCGGTGAAAATCTCCTGTTCACCGGGCGGGGACCAACCAAGCAAGGCCAAAAAATTGACCACAGCCTCTGGCAGATAGCCTAGTGCCTTATACTGCTCAACGGATGTCGCTCCATGCCGCTTGCTCATCTTGCTGTGATCCTTGCCCAGGATCAGCGATATGTGGCCAAATTCAGGCAAAGGCAGACCGAGCGCTTCATAGATCAGAATCTGGCGCGGCGTATTCGACAAGTGCTCTTCGGCGCGGATGACGTGAGTAATCTGCATCAGCGCATCATCGAGCACTACGGCGTAATTATATACAGGCAGTCCATCTGATTTGACGATAACATAATCACCGATTCCATTTGACTCAAAGCTGACCGTGTCCCGCACAGCATCATGAAATGAAATTATTTGATTTTCCGGTACCCGGAACCGGATAGTCGGCTTGCGCCCTTCAGCGATTAGTTTTTGTTCCTCTTCCGCACTGAGATTCCGGCATTTTCCCATATATTGAGGCATCAGCCCTTTGGCCATCAACGCCTGCCGTTCAGCTTCAAGTTCTACATCAGTACAGTAACAACGGTACGCCTTGCCGCTTTCCAACAGCTTTGCCGTATACTCGGCATATATGGGCAATCGTTCCGTCTGTCGGTAGGGACCATGTTCTCCGCCCACATCGATCCCTTCATCCCAGTCGATCCCTAGCCAACGCAGTGCCGCCTTGATGTTTTCCTCGGACTCCCGGCTCGAACGCTCAAGATCAGTATCCTCAATCCGCAAAATGAGTTTCCCGCCGTAGCGACGGGCCAACAGCCAATTAAAGAGGGCCGAACGGGCACCTCCGATATGAAACGGACCGGTGGGACTCGGCGCAAACCGAACCCGCATTTTTTCCATAGACATCCCATCACCCAACCCTTTCGGAACTTCTCACTATTTCAATCCGACCATGACGACAGCTTGGGCGGCTATGCCCTCTTGTCGGCCGACAAAACCCAATCTCTCAGTCGTTGTTGCCTTTACATTGACCTGATTTCGCGGTACGCCCAAAGTTTCGGCGATAAGAATGTTCATTTGACCAATGTAAGGCGCCATTTTCGGTTCTTGCGCTTCAATAACCGCATCTACATTATGGATGCAAAACCCGGACTCCGCAACTTTATCCCGCACTTCCCGCAACAAAACCAGGCTGGAAATCCCCTTGTAACGCGGGTCGGTATCTGGAAAATGGCGTCCGATGTCACCTAGACCCGCCGCACCTAAGAGAGCGTCTGAAATGGCGTGCAACAAAACATCAGCATCCGAATGGCCTTCCAGTCCAACTGAATGCGGCACACTAACCCCACCCAGCATGAGAGGTCTGCCTGCCACAAATCGATGAACATCGTAGCCGATTCCCACTCTCTGCATGCCCTGCGCGCTTCCTCCCATAGCCACCGCCTCGGCTAACGATACGTCCTCCGGCGTGGTTACCTTAAAATTCAAATAGGATCCGTGTACCAATTTCACACTGCCGCCGGTCCACTCGACCAGCGCCGCATCGTCGGTTGCCAGGACTCCGGCAGCTGCGGCCTGCTCATGGGCTCTTAGCAGGACCTCGCGTCGGAAAACCTGGGGAGTCTGGATCTGCCAAAGATTGCTGCGATCCAATGTTTCATGGACAACAGCTGATGTATCAGCCCGCTTAATGGTATCTTTAACCGGCACTGCAAGCACAGCTGCGCCATGTTCAATAGCAGCTGCAATTGAATGCCGCACATTCTCCATCGTCACGAATGGACGGGCTCCGTCATGCACCAGAACAAGATCCGAGGCTTCATCAACCAGACAAAGCGCATTACGAACGGAATGCTGGCGCTCCGAGCCGCCGCGAACAATCTGCCAGGGGACATTATGAACCGTTTCCCGCAAAAGCGACGCCACACGTTCCTCATTGAACTGTGAAGCTGTTACGATCATCTGGCTCAAACCTGGCAACGAGTTGAGCCGTTGAATCGAATACCACAGCAATGGCCGGCCGGCAACCAACACAAATTGCTTGTCGATTCCTTCACCCATACGCGTTGAATTGCCAGCAGCCGCTATGATGACCGCAACTTTAGGAGACTGAACTGACATTCGATGGTATCCCCCTTAAATCAGCAACTTGAGCGCAGCCATCTTCATGCGCAAGTAAAAATTCGCCGTTATCGACAGCGATGACCTATTCCATCAGAAAACGGCGATACTCATGAAAAATATACGCTCGGAAAGGCCCCTTACGCCTGCTTGGCCTTTGTCCAGGAGTCACGCAAAGACACGATCCGATTAAACACAGGAAATCCCGGACGAGACTCCAGATCGGCGCAGAAATAACCTTGCCGCAGGAACTGATAGTGGCTTCCAACAGGCGTTCCCGCCAACCCCGGTTCCATCATTGCCTGCTGCAAAACCACAAGTGAATTCGGGTTCAATGCACTCTCCCCAGCTTCTCCGTTGATATCTCCAGCAGTACCATCTTTGTACAGGTGGTCATACAGACGTATCTCGACTGGAAGGGCATGCTCAGCCGAAACCCAGTGCAACGTTCCTTTCACCTTCCTGCCGCTGGTGGCGCCGCCACTTTTGGATTCCGGGTCATAGGTACAGCGGACCTCTACGACTTCACCTGTCAGATCGTCTTTGACCACTTCTTCACACTTAATGATGTAGGCGTACTTCAGCCTCACTTCACGACCGGGCGCCAAGCGAAAAAATTTTCCGGGCGGCTGTTCCATGAAGTCGTCTTGTTCAATATACAAAACGCGCGCAAACTGAATTGTCCGCGAGCCCATCTCAGGATTTTCCGGGTTATTTTCGGCCGTAAGCTCTTCAACCACGCCTTCCGGATAATTTTCGACAACCACCTTCAATGGCCGAAGCACGACCATGGCGCGAGCTGCCTTGGCGTTCAGGTCTTCACGAATGCAATGCTCCAGCATTTCCAAGTCTACAAGGCTATTGCTCTTGGCCACACCAATCCGTTCACAGAAATCTCGTATCGCTTCCGGCGTATATCCACGTCGCCGCAATCCCGAAATCGTCGGCATTCTCGGATCATCCCACCCGCTCACCAGCTTCTGTTCCACCAGTTCGCGCAGCTTTCGCTTGCTCATCACTGTGTGAGTCAGGTTCAGTCGGGCAAATTCAATCTGCTGTGGCCGGTAGACGTCGAGCATCTCCACGCACCAGTCATACAAGGGGCGATGATCTTCGAACTCCAGCGTGCAAATGGAGTGGGTGATTCGCTCAATAGCGTCCGAAACCGGGTGGGCATAATCATACATGGGGTAAATGCACCATGTGTCACCTGTCCGGTGATGCGTTGCCCTCAGAATCCGATACAAAACAGGATCACGCATGGTAATGTTGGGGGACGCCATGTCGATCTTCGCACGCAAAGTGCGCGTCCCGTCAGGGAACTCTCCTGCTCTCATACGCCGAAACAGATCCAGGCTCTCCTCCACAGTACGTTCCCGAAAAGGGCTGTTCCGGCCTGGCTCAGTTAAAGTTCCACGATATTCCCTTATCTGTTGAGCATTCAAGTCGCAAACATATGCTTTTCCCATCTGAATGAGTTTTTCGGCATAATCATACAACTGGGGGAAATAATCCGATGCATAAAACATCCGGTCGCCCCAATCGAAGCCAAGCCATTTGACATCTTCCTGAATCGAATCGACATATTCCACATCTTCTTTGCTGGGATTCGTGTCATCAAAGCGAAGATTGCATAAGCCTCCGTTTTCAGCCGCAATCCCAAAATTCAAGCAAATGGACTTTGCATGCCCAATATGAAGATACCCGTTAGGCTCGGGCGGGAACCGCGTCTGTACGCGTCCCCCATGCCTGCCGGTTTTTGCATCTTCATTGATAATATTCTGAATAAAATTAGATGGCAATGTAACTGTTGGTGAATCCATGCGAACTCTCCTTCAACCGATTATTTCAGCTTGGCAAATATCATCCGTCCGGCGGCTGTCTGCAGAACCGAAGTAACCAACACATCAATGGTATCGCCTAGATGTTTCCTACCATTGTCAACAACAATCATGGTTCCATCATCCAGATAGGCTACGCCTTGACCGGACTCCTTCCCGTCCTTGACTACATGAACCACCATTTCCTCTCCAGGCAGCACCACCGGTTTTACGGCGTTTGCTAGTTCGTTGATGTTCATGACGGTCACACCCTGCAACTCGGCAACTTTGTTCAGGTTATAATCGTTTGTGAGAATTTTCCCCTTGATTAGTTGTCCAAGGCGGACCAGTTTTGCATCGACCTCCGCCACATCTTCAAAGTTTCGGTTGTCAATCTGGACGAAAACACCCATTTCTTTTTGAATTCTGTTCAATATATCCAAACCCCGCCGTCCCCGGTTTCGTTTGAGCAAATCAGAGGAATCAGCGATGTGCTGAAGTTCCTCCAAAACAAACCCCGGTATCAAAAGGGTCCCCTCGATAAAACCGCTTTTGCAGATATCGGCAATCCGACCGTCTATGATTACACTTGTATCCAGAATCTTGTAGTGGCCCGGCTGCGCCGTCGTCTTCTCTTTGTTACGTTCTTTTCCGCCGCCCAAAAAGGCCGGCAACGACAAGGAAGCTAACTCTTCTCTCTTGCGAATCGCTACATTGATCCCCGTGAATCCCAGAATTACACTGAGAAAAATAGGGATGTAACTCCCAACCAAAGGAACTGGAATAAATGCCGCCCCTAATAAATTAGCTATAATAAGACCAATGCCCAACCCCAATAAACCTGCCAGAACGTCATTCAAAGGCATCTTCAGCAATTTGGCTTCCATCCAAAAAGAATAACGCCGAACGAAACCTGTCAACCAGGGGGACACTAAGTATCCGACCAAAGACCCGGTCAACCCGCCGACCAGATAGAAAAACACTGTTCCCACCGTGACTCCAAAAATTCCTACCAGTGCAAAATCCGGCAGCATCCCCTGCGGCAGGGAAAGCAAAATTCTATCGGCGGTCAACAAACCCCCAATCCCAGCCAACACAGTGATCAGTATCCTCAATACTTTTTCAATCATTCCCTCACCTCCCCTCGTTAAAATATTTGTATTTAATATATTATATAAGACCTGCTCCGTTCTCACAAGATTTCCTCGGCAGCAACGCTTCAAACTCCACAAAAAAAAAGGGCGTTACCCGCCCACCGGAAGATCCGCAAAAACCGAATCAAGACGCTCCGCAATCGCTTCTGCGTCTTTTCTCAATACCAACACCAATTCGCTGACCAGTATCTGACGCGCCGTGTCAAGCAAACGACGTTCTCCTGTAGAAAGCTTTTTTGCCCTATCCTGGATGGTCAGATTGCGAACAACCTCTGCCACCTCGTGAATGTTGCCGCTTTTAATTTTTGCCAGATTGATATTAAAGCGGCGATTCCAATTCACGCATGCTTGAGTCGGCGCCATGCGCAATGTGCAGAACACATCGTCAACTTCCGTCTCGCAGATCACTTCCCGCAATCCCACATGTTCGACATTGTCAAGAGGAATCATCACACGCATACCGCCACAAGGCATCGTCAGAATAAAATATTCCCGACGTTCACCCATGACCTCATGTTCTTCAACTGCTTCAATGACTCCTGCGCCATGCATTGGGTAAACCACTCTGTCTCCAACAGTAAGCATTCTGCACCTCCGAACGGAAAACCGATCTTTAAAATCATGTTGCACTCATATGGACATGAAGTGATTATATCACACAATGATGTTTTTTGTCAAAATCGGTATTGTAACATGTACTCTGCATCCCTGTCAATAAAGTTTTCCTCTTCACGAGTTGTGCTTGACAATGCTTAGACCCCCTTTATATAATGAATTCAGAGTGAGGTGCTATAACAATTGCAGGAAAAATCGTGCGCAGATTTCCAAATGGCTGTTGAAGATTATCTAATTCGCCACAGAAGCATTCTTGACGTCCTGACAAAGCACCAGGAAGCTGTGTCACGGGTTAACCGTGCCGTAGCCAAAGCTGTAACCGAATGCGGCTGCATTTCAATCGTTGCAGAGCGACAAAAAATCCCTGTCGATGCAGAGTTTAGCAATTTAAAATCTTTTATGTCTTCCCATTTGTCCGGCGAACTTTGTGAAAACTGCCGTGATGTGTTAATTAACGAGATGGGGCATTCTTTGTTTTATCTTACTGCTTTGTGCAATCTTACCGGGCTGGACCTTCAGTCTGTTTTGCAGCACGAAACAAAAAACGTCCGTACCCTTGGGATATTTAATTTATCCTAATTAGCCGTAAAACTAGAAAGGGCGCCGTCAATGACGGCGCCCTTTCTAGTTTTACGGCCTGTTCTCTGTCAAACACCATTGTCAAAAATCGTCTGCTCGCGTAGCCTCTTAATGCCCTGCCGAATGGCACGGGCCCGCGCCTCGCCAATGCCGTCAACTTCGTCCAGCTCAGAAAGCGTGGCGCTATAGATCCTACTCACGGTTTTGAAATGGGCAACAATATTCTCCACAACCAGCGGCGGCAGGCGGGGAATTTGGCGTAAAATGCGGAATCCTCTCGGGATCACGGGCACGTCCAACGTGCTGGGCGTAATTCCGTATCCCAACAAACGCCCCACCCCATAACGGTCGAGTCCCTCTTCAGGCAAGTGGCGCAACTGTTCGAAAATCTCCTCATGCGTCTTAAAATCCGGAACAACGCAATAATCCTGTATTAAATCCCATACACCGACGTTGTTCGGCATAATTTCTTCCATCTGCATATTGACCAAGCGGCCTTCGCTGCCGAGTTCGATGATATTCTGTTCAATTTCATTGGCAATGCGACTTACTCGCTCCCCTCTGACCAGCACATCAACCACTTCGCCCAATGTTACCAGTTCATCCAGTTCCAGTACGTTGAGGCTGGAAAGACTTTTCTGCAGAGCCTGATTGTATCGTTCGAGAGTATGAAGCGCTTGGTTGGCACGAGCCAGAATGAAAGTAATATCTTTTAGTGTATACCGAAGATCACCCAAGTACATGGTGATAATATTACGACGATGGGAAATCGCCACGACCAGGGCTCCGGTTTGCTTGGCAGCGCGCTCGGCGGTGCGATGCCGCGTCCCTGTTTCAGAAGTGGGAATCCCCGGTTCAGGTATCAGTTGGGCATTGGCATACAATATTCTTTTGCCGTCGCCCGATAGAACCAAGGCTCCATCCATTTTAGCCAGTTCATAAAAATTTGAAGGACTGTACTCAGCATTGAGTTCAAACCCGCAGTCAACAATGCGAAGGGACTCCGGCGAGTCATCCATCAAAACCAGAGCGCCCATTTTGGCGCGAAGAATGTTCTCCAGGCCCTCCCTTAAGGCAGTACCCGGCGCCATTTTCTTTAGCATTTTCACAAATCGGGCGTCCCATAGTTTTGCTTCCGGCGCCTTCATCGTTGTCATTGCAGCCCCACCTCCATCGCTTGCGACAGGTTTTTTACACCAACCAGTTCAACTCTGACAGGTTCTTTCTTCAACTCCGCGAGGTTTCCCCAGGGCACAATCACTTTGCTCAATCCCAGATTGGCGGCTTCTCTGACTCGTTGAGCCACCCGGGGAACCATTCTGATTTCACCTGTTAGCCCAACCTCTCCGATCGCCACAACAGATTGATCGACAGCACGATCCCTGAAGCTTGAAGCTACGGCTAAAACCACCGCTAGATCAGCGGCTGGTTCTCCCAGCCGGAAACCGCCCACGGCATTGAGATAAACATCCTGATTTCCTAACATCATTCCCTGTCGCTTTTCCAGAACCGCCAACAGCAACGCTAGTCGATTCGCATCGAATCCAGCGGTCGTACGCCGGGGCAAACCGAAACAGGTCGTAGACACCAATGCCTGAATTTCGATCAGTAACGGTCTAACACCTTCCATACAGGCAGTAATTGCCGAGCCGGAGGCTCGTTCACCTCTTTCAGCAAGCAAAAATTGGGAAGGATTACTCACCTCAACGAGGCCCTCCCTTTCCATCGAAAAAATGCCGCTCTCCAGGATTGAGCCGAAGCGATTTTTCATGGCGCGTAGCACACGAAATGCGTAGTTCCGTTCCCCTTCAAAATAAAGAACTGTATCTACCATATGCTCTAACAATCTCGGGCCAGCGATACTCCCGTCCTTTGTCACATGTCCTACAATGAGCACAGGAACGCCGCTCTCCTTGGCAAACCGCAGCAAACGCCCTGTAGATTCACGGACCTGGCTAACACTGCCGGTCGAACCTGGAACTCCGGGGTAGAACATCGTCTGTATTGAATCGATGACCATCATTGCGGGCTGCATCTTAGCGGCTTCATTCAAAATCATTTCCAGATTTGACTCAGCCAAAACCCACATTTTTTCTTCCACAGCGCCAGTCCGCCGGGCCCTCATCCCTGTCTGCGCTGCAGACTCTTCACCGGATACATAAAGAACATTCCCATAGCGATGCGAAAATTGAGAGGCAGCCGATAACAGCAATGTCGATTTGCCGATTCCGGGATCGCCCCCGACGAGCACCAACGATCCAGCCACGATTCCGCCGCCAAGAACACGGTCCAATTCACCAATTCCAGTTGGTTGCCGCAAATCATCAGATTCCGAAAACTCCTTGATCAATCGCGGTTTAGCGCTCTTAGACGACCCCGCGGACCCCATGGGTATCGCCTGAATAGTTTCTTCTACCATCGTGTTCCATTGACTGCAGTTCGGACAACGGCCCAACCATTTTGGAGAATCAAAACCGCATTCACGGCACAAAAAAAACGATTTCTGCTTTGCCACCACGGGACTCCTCTCGTCTGGTAACCGTACCGAACCGGTCCCAAAGAAAAACACTCGCTGTTAACGAGTGTTTTCGCCATTTGATCTCTATTTTCCTTCCACTTATATTTTTCGTGTCAGCAAAAGATCCCCGTCCGGCGCCGATTCGACCAAAACGCTGTCGCCAGCCTTGATATCGCGCCGCAACACCATATCCGTCACTTCATCTTCGACTAGTCGCTGAATCGCACGACGCAAAGGGCGAGCACCATATGCCGGGTCCAGCCCTTTAGCCAAGATTGCCGTTTTGGCGGAATCTGTGACTTCAAGGGTTATCTGGCCCTCTTTTAATCGCTTGGAAACTTCGGCCAGCATAATGTCGATGATCTGTTTCAATTGGTCGTCGCTCAGGCTTGAGAATACGATTACTTCGTCTATCCGGTTGAGAAATTCCGGCCTGAACGTTTTTTTTGCTTCTTCCATTACCCGGTTCTTTGCTGCCTTAAAAGCGGTTCGATCCGAGGCAGACTCCGTCGAAAATCCGAGTGGCGCCCCATCCTGTCGAAAATGGCGGGATCCGACATTCGAGGTCATGATGATGACTGTATTGCGAAAGTCCACTGTGCGCCCTTGACTGTCTGTCAGACGTCCGTCTTCGAGAACCTGCAGCAGAATATTGAAGACATCATAATGCGCCTTCTCAATTTCATCCAATAAGATTACTGCATAAGGTTTGCGGCGAACAATGTCTGTGAGCTGTCCGCCTTCCTCATAGCCGACATAACCGGGCGGAGCTCCGACCAAGCGGGATACCGAATGTTTTTCCATATATTCCGACATATCCAGACGAACCATAGCCGTCTCATCATCGAATAAGGCTTCTGCCAGCGCTCTGGCTAGCTCGGTTTTCCCTACACCGGTTGGTCCAAGAAATACAAAGGAACCAATGGGGCGTTTGGGGTCTTTCAGTCCGGCCCTTGCTCGACGAACCGCTTTTGAAACCGCTTGAACTGCGTCATCTTGTCCTACCACCCGTTCATGGAGTATGGCTTCCAAGCGAAGCAAGCGTTCCGAGTCTTCCGCTGCGAGCTTTTTCACCGGAATTCCAGTCCAATTCGCAACAATGTGTGCGATATCATCCGTTGTGACCAGAATTGTTTCACTGCCGGACCGCTTCCATTCCCGCTGTTTGTTTTCCAATTCTTCGCGTAGGCGCTGTTCATCATCACGAAGGCGGGCTGCTCTTTCAAACTCCTGAGCCGAAATCGCCGCCTCTTTCTCAGTGCGCAAGGCTGACAACCGCTGTTCGATATCCTTGACATCAGGCGGTGGTGAAAAAGTCTGGAGCCGAACACGGGATGCCGCTTCATCCATTACATCGATGGCCTTGTCAGGCAGGAATCGGTCCGAAATGTACCTTTTAGAAAGTTTTACAGCAGCCCGAATGGACTCATCAGGGATTTTAACCCGATGAAAAGCCTCATAACGGTCACGCAAACCCATCAGTATGCTGACAGCATCTTCTTCCGAAGGTTCACCCACCATAACGGGCTGAAATCGTCGTTCCAGCGCAGCATCTTTTTCGATATGCTTCTTGAACTCGTTGAGGGTGGTAGCCCCGATTGCCTGCACTTCGCCTCTGGCCAACGCCGGCTTGAGGATATTGGCAGCATCAATAGCACCTTCCGCAGCACCCGCCCCGACCAGGGTATGCATCTCGTCGATAAACAGAATAGTGTTGCGTGATTGACGGATTTCATGCAAAACCTTTTTCAAACGCTCTTCAAACTCACCGCGATATTTGGTCCCTGCCACTACCGACGCCAAGTCTAATGAAAAAATCCGTTTGTCCTTCAGGGTCTCAGGAACTTTGCCAGCCACAATCCTTTGGGCTAGGCCTTCCGCCACAGCTGTCTTGCCAACGCCCGGTTCTCCAATGAGTACCGGGTTATTCTTAGTACGTCGGCTGAGAATCTGAATCACCCGTTCGATTTCCTTATCACGGCCGATTACAGGATCACTCTGACCTTCGCTTGCCATCTTGTTGAGATCACGTCCAAACTCGTCCAGCATCGAAGCGGATTCATTGCTCGAATACGGATGAGAAGCAGTCTTGCCCGGCGCCGCCGTTCCTGATGTGGCAACCCCGCCAAGCAGCTCTATGATACGCTGACGAAGCGTCTCAATATTATCGATACCCAAACTATGCATAACTTGAGCAGCGATTCCTTCGCCTTCTCGCATCAGCCCCAATAAGATATGTTCAGTTCCGACATAATTGTGCCCCATTTGCTGTGCTTCATCCACTGCCAGTTCAAGTGCTTTCTTTGCCCTCGGCGTATAGTTGATTTCCTGTTTTTCTGTCGTGGCGCGATTCAATTTTTCAACAATTTGAGACCGCATCGCACTCAAATTAATATTAAGCGAAGTCAAAGACCTGGAGGCCACGCTGTCGGAGTCTCCCACAAGGCCCAGCAACAAATGTTCCGTGCCGATATGATCACTTTCCAATTTCAAAGCTTCCTGCTGCGCCTGTACCAATACCCGTCTGGCTCTTTCCGTAAAACGATTAAACAACGTCATCACCCTCCTTGATCCGTTCACGGATCAAATTTGCACGCGAGCGATTTCGCTCGCTTATCTCCATTCTTTCGACCTTCGCCCTGCTGGTAACCACGCAAGAGCGAGTGCCAATAATCAATTCTGTAAAAATTTCCGGGGCCAACCGACCGATGATGCCCATATCAATGCCCAACCGAACCGAGGACAAAAGCCCCAAGGCTTCCTGTCCGGAAATGCTGCGGGCATGACGCAACGTCCCATACGCCCGCCAGACTCTGTCTGCCAATTCCTCGCCCGAATCGCTCATCAACATCCGCCGTGCAGACCGCTCCTGTTCTACGACCTGTCTGGCTAATCCCAGAACATTATTCACGATTTCTGTTTCGTTAAACCCCATCGTTTGCTGATTGGATACTTGAAACACGTTGCCAAACGCCTCTGTTCCTTCTCCATAAAATCCTCGCACAGCCATTCCCAGTTGAGTTGACACATCAATAATTCGGTGCATTTGTCCCAGAAGGACGAGTGCTGGCAAATGCATCATCACTGAGGCTCGCATCCCTGTTCCCAAATTTGTTGGACAGGAAGTCAGGTAACCGAGGTTCTCATTAAAGGCATACCCCAAGCGGGCCTCCAGCAAATTATCTGTTTTATCCGCCATCTTCCATGCCGACTGAAGATTTAATCCTGCTGTAAGGCTCTGGATTCGGAAATGATCTTCTTCATTGACCATGATACAAATGGCAGTATCATCGCGAATGATCAATGATCGATTCGCCGGATCCTGCATATGTTTAAGGCTGGTCAAATGCTTTTCCACCAAAATCCGGCGTTTCTGTTCAGTCAACACAGCCATGTCAATCATTTCATACTGATGACTTTCATCCGAATCGACCAGGTCCTGCACGGAAAATGACGCCCGATTGCTAACTTGCTTCAGCTGCTCTTCATCAGCCTGTCCGGGAAATGGAACTCCGGTCAGATTACGGGCAAGACGAATCCGGCTCGATAAAACGATGTCACCTTCTGGACCCGTCTTTTTCATCCAAAGAGGCACACTCCCGTCAAATAACGTCTTATTGTTACCTTCCATCAGGTTCAGCCCCCTCAGATTGCATTTCCATCTCCAGGAGCCTGATGCTGTCACGGATTTTGGCTGCGTTTTCATAATCTTCCCGCTGTATGCTCTGATCTAGTTCCTGGCGCAAACCTTTCACTTTCAAACGCAATTTGACTGTATTGCCGGCCTTGAGCGGGACTTTGCCTGTGTGGAAGCTTGTTCCATGCACCCTGCGCAATATTGGTTCAAGTTTTTCGTTGAAAATCACATAACAAACGCCGCAACCAATCCGGCCCGAACGGCTGAAATCAGCGAAATCCATACCACAATTCGGACAACTGAGTTCAGATTCTGTTGAATCATCCAACTCTTGACTAAACATGGCTTTAACCAAGTCATTCACCGAAAAGTGAATGCCGTTGGAGAAACAAGCCTCCCCGACAGACGCTGCACACACTTCACACAGATGTTTCTCTGTTTTTACACCATCCAAAATTTTTATCATGTGAACACATGCGGTATTACTACCACAGTCGTCGCACAACATACGCTTATCCCCCTATGAGAAATTCGACAAAGTCGAAAAAATAGCCCGCAAACTCTGCACACGCTCTTCCGGTTCCATTCGTTCCTGCATCAGTTGCAGGAATTGCATCACCATCGCGGCCTCACGCTGAGTCATCAGCCCGCTGCCTCGGAGTTCTTCAACCAACGTATCCACCTCAGTATCAGTCTGCTCCGCAACGATTCGATTCACTGCCGTTTCGAAAACCGCATGATGCATAGGAGTTCTGGCGATCCTGATAAAACCTCCAGAACCTCGTCTGCTTTCAACCACGAACCCACGCGTAACAGTAAACCGAGTATTAACGACATAACTGATCTGAGATGGAGCGCAATCCAATTCCTGAGCCAGATCATTGCGGTTGACAACAACAGAGTTATCCTCTCGGCCTGACAAACGAAGCAATATGAATTTTTCGATGTAATCCGCCAGGTTTCCCATGATCTTCTCCCTGTATATGTTACTCAATAATCTACTTCTATTCTATTTGACTTTTCGACTTTTGGCAAGTCCCGCTTATTGAACTTCGAGCACCAGAAATTTTAGATAGCTAGTTTCCGGCGCTGCCGGGATAGACGGGTGGTCCTTTGCCTGCGTCATGTAAGCCACTTCCCGGACGGTCCGTTTGGCATCATAAGCGGCCTCAGCCACCACTGTATGAAATAAATTGCGGTCCATGTGGAAGGAACAGGAGCATGTCACGAGAAAGCCTCCCGGCTTGATCATTTTGAGGCCACGCAGATTTATTTCTTTGTATCCGCGTGCGGCGCCTTCCACGGACGCTTTACTTTTGGTAAACGCGGGCGGGTCAAGAATCACAGTATCATACTGCCGCCCGGCATCAGAATAAGATCGCAACAAGTCGAACGCATTAGCTTCCATGAATTCGCAGCGGTCTTCCAGCTTGTTGAGAGCAGCATTGCGGGTGGCGAGCGCAACGGCTGAAGAAGAGATGTCTATGCCCGTAACATGTTTGGCTCCATAGGCAGCGGCGTGGATGGAAAATGAACCACTGAAGCAAAAACAATCGAGCACCTCACCTCCCGCGACAAACTTAGATAGAATACGTCGATTTTCGCGTTGGTCATAAAAGAAACCCGTCTTTTGGCCATTTTCAATATCCGCCTGGAACAATAGGCCATTTTCCCGCACGGTCAGCAGTGTGTCACCCTGCCCCTTCAAAAAACCCTTTTGCAGCGGCAATCCCTCAATCGTACGAACCGATGCGTCATTCCGTTCGTAGATCATCTCAGGATGCAGCAGTTCATCAAGTACAGAGACGATCAAATCTTTGTGAAGATCCATCCCCAGAGCAAGTGTCTGAATCACCAGGCATGAGCCAAATTTATCGACAACTAGCCCTGGCAAAAAATCTGCTTCGCTAAAAATTAACCGACAATATTCCGGTTCTTCCAGAAATCGCTGCCGGTATTTCCATGCCTGAGCAATCCGCTTTACAAAAAAATCGCGATTGATGATTTCCTCCTCGCGAGATAACAGACGAATGGTGATCTGTGATCGTGGATTTATATATCCCCGGCCCAGGTATTGTTGTCGGCAATTGAACACATCCACAATGTCGCCGGCAACGAACTTCCCCTTCACGTAATCAATCTCACTCTGATACACCCAAGGATGTCCACTCTCGCTCCCGTGTTTTCCATGTCTCTTTAGCATAACTTTTGGTATCATCGTCTGCATTTGAGTACCTCCATCATTTTCACTCTCTGTTCTCGTAATAAAGTAAGAGGGCCTGTCCGGCCCCCTTCCAAGTAAGATTATCTATTGGTTCAACATTTTCAGTGCAAAGTCCCTGCCAAATTCAAAGCAGCGCTGCGATTCTTCCTTCGTCGGCGACCATTTGAGTGTAAGCGCCGGGGAACCCTGGATTATACCTGCTGCTTTAAGCGCTGCCTCGATGTCTGTCTGAGCTCCGCCCGCCCATCCATAGGCGCCGAAAACCGCCCCGGTTTTATTCTGTGGTTTCAAACCCTTCAAATAATAAAGAAAGCCTGCCATGGTAGCCAGCATACCGTTGTTTTGGGTTGAAGACCCGAGAATGAGTCCGCGTGCCTGCAACAACTCCGTGACCAACTCGCTTTTGTCAGCTTCAGACATTCGGTAGAGCTTCGCTTTGATACCTCCCGCCGTCAGTCCTTCAAGAATTTTGCGTGCCATTGCTTCAGTACTGCCCCACATTGTATCATAAACCAACAGTACCAGCGGTTCCGTTTCGCCTGCACCCCAGGTCTTATAAAGCGCAACGATTTCAGGCACATGGGCTCGCCAAATTATTCCATGGCTTGGCGCAATCATTCGAATTGGCAGCACCGCCAAACTCTCAATCGCCTTAAGCACCAATTTGCCGAATGGCATCAAAATATTCGCATAATACTTTTTAGCCTCATAATACACTTCCGACATCTCATTTTCGTCATCAAACTTGAAATTCGTCGAATAGTGCTGGCCAAAGGCATCATTAGAGAAGAGTATCTGTTCCTCCTCAAGGTATGTCGCCATCGAGTCCGGCCAGTGCAGCATAGGCAATGGAACAAACCGAAGTGTGTGCCGTCCGAGAATGAGTTTATCCCCGTTCTTCACGACCTGAAAATCATATTCCCTGCCGTAATATTTGAGAGTTTCACTCCGTCCCTGTTCAGTCAGGAATACTTTAGCCTGCGGGGCCATGTCCATGACCGCCGTGAGTGACCCGCTATGGTCCGGCTCCACATGGTTAACAATCACGTAATCGATCTTCGACGGATCGATAATTTCACTGACCCGTTCCAACAGTTCTTTGGAAAACGCGGCTTTAACTGTATCAATCAGGCAAACTTTTTCATCAACAATTAAATAAGAATTGTAGGTGACTCCTCGTGGCGTTTTATAGCCGTGAAAATCGCGGGTGATCCAATCTACTACCCCAACTTGATAAATTCCTTTGGCCAGCTCCGCATTATGCATTGACAAAACGGTCTCCCCCTTTACACTCAAGTAATAAATCGCCAACCCAATGGGCGGCGTTTTAACCACACTTAAAATTCTACCTTTAGCCGGGCCTTTCTGCAAGCCATCGTCAACCAAATATTATAACTGCAATTGCGCGTCTGCTTCCGGCAAAGTATAATAAGATATTAAGAACTGTATTGAATGACAGTCTTGATACCGATTCTTTGAGAGAGGTGACAAATTTGGCTGCCATTGGCCGACATACGACCGCAGACTTTTACGGCTGCCGCCGGGAAGTACTCAATGATATGGATCAACTTCAAAAAATATTATCCCTGGCAATCCATGCCGCTGACCTCAGAATGCTAAGCATACAAACCTATCAATTTTCGCCGGAGGGGATCACGGTCCTCGCATTATTGACCGATGGCCATCTTGGAATTCATACTTATCCGGAAGTCGGGTTCGCTGCTATCGATATTTTCACTTGTGACAGCAGCAGTATGCCTGAAAAGGCACTGGCAGTCATCAAGTGTGAATTAGTTCCAGAGAAGACCAAAAACACGCTAATAAAAAGAGGCGATTTCGGATCGGAACGCGACATGAAACCTCGGACGAAAACGAATTCCGGCCCCATAAGAAAGGTTAGGGATACTGGAAGCAAAGTTCTCAAGTTTTTATCCAACAAATAACTACTTGCTCTTTATACCGTTTTTAGTTTATCACAA
>Ga0316604_10001456_pt1 | contig 20967 bp, 19 predicted proteins | sample OWC_soil_day20_C_FD_207650 | JGI IMG/M metagenome (GOLD analysis project Ga0316604, IMG submission 207650) | Wetland soil microbial communities from Old Woman Creek delta, Ohio, United States - OWC_soil_day20_CT | ecosystem: Environmental > Terrestrial > Soil > Wetlands | place: USA: Ohio...
TATTCCTTTCAGTTGCAGTCTTACAACCTGATGAACTTTTTGGAGTTTGTGAGCGATCATTATGCAGGTGTGAATATAGATCATCACTTCAATGGATTTTTCTTTAACAAGGTGCCATTGTTACGCAGGTTGAAATGGAGAGAAGTGGTGAATGCGAAGTTCCTGTGGGGTGGGTTGAGGAGTGAGAATGCAGGAAAACTGATGTTGTTCCCTTCCGGCACCTATTCGTTGAGTAACGGGCCTTATATTGAGGGAAGTGTGGGTGTTGGCAATATCTTTAAGATCATCAGGGTCGATGTGGTAAAGCGGTTCACTTACCTGGATCATCCGGATGTGCCATCATGGGGAATAAGGGCGATGTTGAAGTTTGATTTTTAAGCGATAAGTAGTATATTAGTTATCGCGCTATGAACGAAAGAATGTTTAAATTCCTGTTAGCAGACGACGACAGGGAAGATCAGGAAATATTGATGGAGTTACAACCTATGACTTCGGCTGCTTTGTAACCTTTGATCTTTTCGGCGCCTTTATTCCAGTTAATGATACACCCATCTGTGTCGAGGAGGAGGATGGCATAGTCTTCCATTTCTTCCACCATTTTGTGGTATCGCTCCTCATTGCGAAGGAGGGTTGCGTTTTTTTGTTCAGCAAGCTATAGCAGGCGCTCGTACGAAGCGGAGTCATCTGGTAGTGGTCTTGTGTCCATTGGAATAATGTATGTATCGTCCGAAACAAATATAAGATAATAGGAAATAGTTTCTTATTTTATCGGGAATAAAGAGTTCACGTATGAGATTACTTACCTCTATGATGTTGGCAATGTTTTGCAACATGAATAGTCATGCACAACAACTGAATATTATTCCTGAGCCTGTATCTATGCAAGTTCATAGTGGCACTTTGGCACTGGGGCAGGACATTAGCTGGACGACAGATGTTAAGAGTGCTTCCTTATCATTAGCGAAGGCACAGCTGGAAGCGGATTGCAGGAAGAATATAACGGGTTTGAATACAACTAATATTTCCCTGACCCTGTTGAAAAAAGAAGATAGTGGAATTGGTGCAGAGGGCTACCTGCTTGAAATTGATAAGGATGGTATTCATATTTCTGCGAATAAAGAGAACGGATTGTTTTATGGGTTACAGACAGTGCGGCAGTTGCTGGTAACGCCGGATGTGCCTTACCTGACAATCAGGGATTATCCTGTGGTAGGGTGGAGAGGCATGATGCTGGATGTATCCAGGCACTTCTTTACCAAAGCAGAAGTGATGCGGTATGTTGATGAAATAGCTGCTTACAAATTTAATGTGCTGCATTGGCACCTGACAGATGATGGTGGGTGGCGTATAGAAATAAAGAGTTATCCTAAGTTGACAGAAGTAGGTGCATGGTGTGTGGAAAAGTATGGTTATTACGGTGAGTTTTCAGCACCTGGAAAAGATGCAAAGTATAACTATGGTGGATTTTATACCCAGCAGGATATAAAAGACATTGTACAATATGCAAAGGCGCAGTATGTCGATATCCTTCCTGAAATAGATATTCCTGGTCACTCTATGGCGGCGGTAGTGGCCTATCCGGAGTTGTCAGGTACAAAGGATGCAGTGAATTACAAGGTGTATTCAGGTGAAAAGGGTTTCATGGATTGGACGGATCATGGTATAGTAGCCCGGTATGATAATACCCTCAATCCTGCCAAACCAGAGGTGTATAAGTTTTTGGATAAGGTTTTTGGAGAGGTAGCGGGTTTATTTCCTTTTGGTTATATACATGTAGGTGGTGATGAATGTGCGAAGAATTACTGGCAGAAAGATCCGAATGTGACTGCGTTGATGCAGAAGGAAAAACTGAAAAACTATGAAGAGGTGCAGGCTTATTTTGAAAAGAAAGTAGAAGCGATTGTTGCATCCAAAGGTAAGAAACTGATAGGGTGGGATGAGATCCTGGAAGGTGGGGTGGCACCAAATGCTACCATTATGAGCTGGAGGGGCGAGAAGGGGGGAATAGAGGCCGCCCGTTTGAAACACCAGGTGGTGATGACCCCGAACAACTATGTATACATTGACTATGTGCAGGGAAATAAGTATATGGAATCAAAGGTGTATGAAAACCTGCGATTGAAGAAGGTGTATGCATTCAACCCGGTACCTGCTGGTGTAGATCCAGCCTATGTTTTAGGTGGGCAGGCGAATTTGTGGACAGAGCAGATCTTCGATTTCAGCAAGGTAGAATATATGACCTGGCCACGTGGATTGGCGGTGGCGGAGAGTTTGTGGAGTCCGGCATCAAAGAAAGACTGGCCGCGTTTTGTAGAGAAGGTAGAGCAGCATATGAAGTTATTAGACAGAGATACCGTTAATTATGCACCTTGTATGTATGAGCCGGATGTAACCCTGCAGTCAGGTGTGTGTACGTTTATTCCTGAAATAGATGGATTGGAAATGCATTATAGTGTGGATAATTCATTCCCGGATATAAAGTCTTTATTATACAAGGGGCCTTTTGTGTTGCCAGAAGATGCGGTAATGCTAAGGGTTGTCAGTTTTAAAAAGGGCAGGCCGGTAGGCAGGATAATTTCCATACCTGTAGCTGAACTGAAAAAGGGGTAAGGGATAATTTTAGAGGGGAGGCTACTTTAGAGGGGAAGTTATTTCTTCTTTTTTTCGGCATTTTGTTTTACACGGTAAATAACGATTTTAGTAATAAGATCCAGGGGAAGGGGTTGATCCAGGGGAAACTGGATCGACCCCTTTCCCTGTTTATAAGGCGCTAATTCCTTTTCAAACGCCCTGATGCCTGTAGGGGCAGGGTAGAACCCAATATGGTGCTTAAATGCCGCATAATGCACCAGATTGCCATTTAGTACAAAGGTAGGTATAGCATATTTTATAGTTTCTGTAGCATCAGGGGCAGCCTGTTGTATGGTTTGTCGTACCTGTTGTAGCAGGGCCTGGATGTGAGTGGGAAACGAAGAGATATATTCGGTGACAGTCATGTTGGTTATCATGTTGGTTTAAAATTTGTTTCCGCTAATTTAATGTTACCTCTTTACAAAACCGCTTTATTGAAGGGCCTGTTTCTGTTCATTTTGGCAGGCTGCTGTACCAGTGCATTTGGCCAGGTACCTGTACCGGCTGCCGATACGCTGAAGGGTGATTCTTCGCGTGTTCATTTGAATAACCCTGTAGTCGTTGAAAGGCTGGAAACGCAATTTGACTTTACCGATCTCGTCAGGGATATTTTTCATGTGCACAGGGATCCGGATAAGAAACCTTCAGGTATCATCATAGTTCCGAATATCGCATCCAATCCCAGTATTGGGTCACAGATTGGTATCAAGGCGGTAGCCGGGAGGAAGCTGGGCAATGATCCGAATACGTTATTATCGGTAGGAGCCACTTCAGCATCTATCACTACAAAGGGGATCATCTATTTCTACATCAGTCATAATATCTACACACCGGGGAATAAATGGAATTTTCAGGGGAACCTGGTAGCTGCAAAAACGGTGACACCTGATTATGGTTTGGGGATAGGGATAGATCCTGCGGGTAGTGAAACGGATAAACAGCTGGCAAATCCTGACCGTAAGGCACGGGGACTGCATGCGCAGTTTTATAACTTCAGGGAGAAGGTGTATAAGGAGGTGGTGCCGCATTTGTTTTTAGGAGCAGGGGTATCATTTGATATCAGGAGAAAACTCACAGAAACAGATACTTCAGGGAATACGCCTTATGATATTTATAGTGACAGGCATGGGTTTCACAGGGATCACTATATGGCAAACGGGTTGTTGTTCAATGTACAGTATACCACGAGGGATAATCAGAACCGGGCATATAAAGGGATGTATATAGATGCGGGTTTCAGGTTGAATCAAACCTGGCTGGCGAGTACGCGGAATGCGTTGCAGTTTACATCTGATTTTAGAAAATACTTTAGTTTGTCGCAGCGGAATCCGGAGCATGTGGTCGCGTTCTGGAACTGGGGATCTTATTTGATAGCGGGGAATATTCCTTACCTGGAATTGCCGGGTACGAGCAAGGATCCGTCGTTTAGAAGTGGGAGGGGGTATACGGTAGGGTATTTTAAGGGGACGCAGTATAACTATTCGGAGGTAGAGTATCGGTTTCCGATATTAAGGAATAAGTTCCTGAGTGGGGTGGCGTTCTTTCATATGCAGACGGCGAATGATGCATCAGGGACAAAGTTGTTTCAGGTGTGGCAGCCGGGTGGTGGTGCGGGTTTGCGGGTGTTGTTTAATAAGCTGACGAGGACGAATTTGTGCCTGGATTATGCCTGGGGTAAGTTTGGAGCGAAGGGGTTCTTTTTGGGGTTGAATGAGGCGTTTTAGTTGGAAGGGATTTGGTTTGCATAAAGCGGTTTAGAATGCCAGTCTTTTTTTCATTTCTTCTACTACATTACACATGAAATGATACTCTTTTCTTCATTTCTTCTACTACATTGTAAATGATGAGACAGGTGCTGTAATGAGTGAAAGTGGTAAATAGTCGTTTATTAAACTTTGGCAGGTGCAGTGCCGGAAATTCCCGACAGCCGGCAAAGCGGTGTTCGTAGATGGTGCAGCGGCTTTCGTGCAGGAAATGACAGGGGATGGTGTTGATGATCATCATGTCATTGCTGGAGCCGGTTTCGATATATTTTTCCTTGAGTCCGGTATTGGTGGTGTTGAGATGTGTAGCTAATGCAGTGACTTCATCTTCCGTAACATTGATCATGAGGTTACGGCAGCAATTACCACAGGAGGTGCAGTCTATTTGTGGGGTGATGAGGGTATCCAGTTCCTGTACAAGTTCATCTATGTCATCTGAGTTTTGTGATTGCAGGTATGATCTGAATGCGAGATTTTCAGCTTCCTTTTCTTCCGCAGCGCGTGCGATTTCTGTGAGTGTGGTAGTCAGTTTCAAGCTGCGAAGGTAGGTGAATTTTTAAGAAAATAGAAACTGATACACAATCAAATCATCCAGGTTCTTTCATCGTTACTGTGCAGTCTGAAGTAGTACCACCACCTTTAACCTGAGAAGCAGTTTGTTTGTCCAGTTCAGCGATTTTCTTCTTGTTGAGTTTAATTTTCTTTTTCATGATTCTTTTTTAGAGATTGTACCTTACTCTAATACGAATTTCAGACTTGACGCGATGGATCCAAAAGTTTATATTGATCCTACAATAGTTATAGTAATAGTTGTCCGGATATAGCTATGTTGTAGCTATAACATTTCAATTGAATTGAACCTGACAATGTATTTATAGGAAAAACCCGAGTCTGTTTAGCCTCTCCACATTAGTCAAACAAACATTTCCTGTGTTTATATAATAGATATCATCGCTGATATCACATATTTCACGTACTAAATGGTCTGTGACCAGGAACCCTTTATTCTTCTTTTCGTGACTGATTATTTCTTTTAATCGTTCTATATAAATTGGCATCAGATAAACAAACGGTTCGTCCAATATGGTGAACAGCGTATTTGAGCGAATAACCAGGAAGGCTTCTATCAGCTTGGTTTCACCACCTGATAATTGGCCTAACCTGTCCGCTGTTGAAAATTTCAGCTCTGGGAAGTATTCAAAAAAATCACTTGTCTCCATGGAGAAAAAATCAAAAGCTTCTTTTACTTTAAGCGCTTTAGGTAAAAAGGAAGATTGTGGCAGGAAGTTTATCAGACCTTTCACCTTATACAGATCATTCCGCAAGTAGGTATTATTCAGTCTTACTGATTTGTTTTCCGCATTTACAGTACCATAGATCACCTTAAATAAAGACGATTTACCTTGGCCATTTCTTCCTATCAGCGTCGTTATACGACCCGTTTGTGTTTTTATATATACATCCGAAAGTATCTGTCTCCCCATGACGCTATATGTTACACTATCAACTTCTAATATATTCATCGGGCTATTGAATTTTGTGAGGTAAGGAAAGCCAGTATGCCAAATAATAAGAAGTCTAATAGATACGTGTAAATATAAAGTTTGTTTGGATTCACGTTTAGATTGTAAAAGAAATAATATTCATTACTTCTATACGTCTTTAACAGGAAATAGAATACAAGGTTACTCAGGGCTTTCATCCATATAATAGCCCCTATTGTATTCGTTAACTGAAATCTCCAGATAACTAAACAGCATACTATTGTGAACAGCACGGAGGGCAGTATAAACCTTTTGCAAAAGATAAATAACAATTTTATCATTAAACTACTCCTGCTAGTGGTACTTTTCTTTATCATTTTACTTACCCGTCAGTTTGTGTTTTTGCAGTGTTCCATTTTCGTCGACCTTAATGGGTACCTGTCAGCATTGGTCGGATATCCGGCTCATCGCAGTTGATATAAAGTACTTTTCCTTCAGCCTGTTCCATAATTGCCTGAAGCAAAGTGGTTTTTCCTACCTGCCTGGGTCCGGTAATGATAATGGCTTTCCCTTTGAAGAGATTGCTGATAATCTGATCATATATATATCTTTTAATCATTTTCGGGCTGAATTATATAGCAAATGTAGATCTCATAAACCTGAATTTGCAATAAATTCCAGGTTTATAATCCCTGAATTTAATTGAATTTCAGGTTTACAAATCAATAAATTGGGTTTCAGTGAATGAAAGACTATTCTCGCCAGGATGGATTATTTTCTGGAATACCGCTTTTGTCCAGACCACCATTCCTTTTGAGTTGATAGAGTGGTATCATTATATATGATAAATTTTTTATGTGGTGTATTCTCTTTGAAAAAGCTATTACGGTCATTGTATCTAGCTTAAAGCATCGGTAATAAAAATAAATAAACCTCCTCAGAAGTGCTTAAAGGACTACCTATCTCCATTAGGTATCTGAATAAAACGAGGCCGTATCTTACTTAAGAAATACAGCCTCGTTTAATTTCCTTACGGTCCCAGGTATCATAACCTCGAACCAGATTATGCAGGATCGGGTTTATTTAGGGGGTGGTTAGACTAAATTGAGTAAATATAGTTTGGTTAAAGTTCGAGGGTAGTATAAATAGATGTCAGGATTTAGTCCGGGCGTGTAAATTGGACATTACCTATCTGTACAAGCTTATTTCCATCCCCCTCCTAAACTTTTGTACAACGTTACTAATGATGTCAATTGTTGCAACCGGTCGTTTACGCCGCTTAATTGTGCAGATAAATAAGACTGTTCAGATGTTAAAACATCGGTATAGGTGACGTAACCGTTTTTAAGCAGTTCGCGGTTGTAATCTACAGATCTGAACCAGGCATCAAGTTGCAGCTTACGTGTTAAGGCTTTATCCTGAACTGCTTTGTAGTTGTATAACGCGTCAGAAACTTCGCGACCGGCATCAAGTACTGTTTGCTGAAACGTTGCCACATTCTCTTCGTATTGTGCTTTCGCAAGTTGCAACCGTTGTTTGTTCTGTCCTTTGTTAAATACTGGCTGTGTTAAACCTCCTACAACATTACCAAAAATGGTAGCGCTTTTAAACAGATCGCCAACGGTTGCCGATTGCCAACCACCCTGGGCTGTAATATTAAGAGTGGGATAAAAGTAAGCGCGGGCTACATTGATCTGCTCAAAATAGTACCTGACATTATACTCCGCCTGTTGTACATCAGGGCGGTTGCTTAGCAATTGTGCAGGCACACCGGTTTGTAATGTAGTGTCTACCTCTTGCCCATCAAGCATGTTTCTTTGAATTGTACCAGGATGTCTTCCAGTCAAAACGCACAATGCATTTTCAGTCTCGCGAATACTGTTTTGCAGATCGGGTATGGTAACCTCGGCCGCATAAAGGTTGGCCTCACTTTGTGCAACTGATGCTTCATTTACACGATTAGCTATCTTTAATGCTTTATTAGTTTCTACATCTTCTTTACGGTTATCCACAGTTTCCACAGTTATAGCCAGTTGCTTATCGTAAGCCAACAGGTTATAATAGTTGGTAGCAATGTCGGCAATCAGTTTCGTCTGAACAGACCGTTGGTAGGCATAAGTTTGTAAAAGTAATGCGAGTGAAGCCTTTTTGGCACTACTTAATTTTCCCCACAAGTCTATTTCCCAACTGGCGTTGCCTTGAACCGCGTAAACGTTTGCTGGTGTAAAACCCAGGTTCCCGCCTTGTGTAGCAGCAACTTTTTGCTTCGTGTATTGTGGTTCAACGCTTAGTGTTGGTAAAAATGCTGCTTTGGCCTGCCGCAAGTTGGCTTCGGCTTGTTTGATCCGGGCCACGGCGATTATTAAATCGTAATTATTGGCAATGCCTTCCTGTATCAAAGCCTGCAATTTATCATCCTTAAACATCTGTCTCCAGGATAAATTTGCGATGGTAGCCGTATCTGTTGTGTATCCGGCGCGGTACAGACTATCTGTTTCAACAGCGGGGCGTATGTAGGCCTGCCTTATTTTGCATCCAGGCAATATTAGTACAGCCACTGCAATTACAGCAGCTGTACGTGTAAGATATTTTAAGTTCATGTTGTTTGATTTAATTAATGATCATTAATCTAATGCAGGAATTACCACCTCACCTGGCTTCTTTTTTCCGCTGAATTTTTCCTGTAATGTTTGAAAAATGATGTAAAGGACAGGAATAATAAATACACCGAATATTGTTCCTACTAGCATTCCGCCAACAGCACCGGTGCCAATAGAGCGATTGCCGGCAGCACCAACACCAGATGAGAACATCAGCGGCATCAGGCCCACAATAAACGCAAGTGACGTCATTAATATAGGCCGCAAACGTGCTGTGGCAGCTTCAATGGCGGCGTTTACAATTGTCATACCTTTCTCTCGCCTTGCAACTGCATACTCAACTATCAGGATAGCATTTTTAGCGAGTAAACCAATGAGCATCACTACAGATATTTGCATGTATATGTTGTTATCTATCCCCATGATCCTTGCAAAAAGGTAAGTGCCAAACAAGCCTACAGGAAGGGATAATAGAACAGCAAACGGTATAATATAACTTTCATAAAGAGCGCTCAGTAAAAAGAATACAAACACTATACAAAGTATATAGATGAAAACTGTTTGTCCACCAGAATTTACCTCTTCACGTGATAATCCTGAGTAGTCAAAAGTATAACCGGCAGGCAGGGTTTGGGCCGCAGTTTCTCTCACAGCATTAAGTGCATCGCCGCTGCTAAAACCGGGTTTGGGACTGCCGATAACAGATATATTATTATACAGGTTGAACCTTGACAAACTTTGTGGTCCATTAACAGAAGTGAGGGTAACAAATTCGGACACAGGCGCCATGTTACCAGATGCATTTTTAACATATACATTATTGAGGCTCTGTGAATTGCTCCGGTATTTAGCATCAGCCTGTATCATAACCCGGTATTGTTTACCAAACTGGTTAAAGTTAGAAGCATATATACCACCGTAATACCCCTGCATAGTTGACATCAGATCGCTGGGTAAAATGCCGGCTTCTTTTGTTTTGGCTACGTTTATATTCATTAAATATTGAGGGTAATTAGGATTGAACCCAGTAGCGCCGTATAAGATTTCCGGGCGTTGGTTAATTGCTCCCAGGAAGCCACCGGCTACTTTGCTGAAATTTTCAACGCTGCCCCCTGTTTTATCCTGCAATTCAATGGTAAACCCGCTAGAGTTACCGAAGCCTGGTACAGTGGGTGGTGCAAAGAAGATGATTTTTGCATCTTTTATTCCGGCAGTCATTCCAAATAACCTGCCAATCACATCATCTACTTTTACCCCCTCTCTTTTATCCCACGGCTTTAACTTAAATATGAGCAATCCAAAATTGCTACCGGTACCATTGATAATGCTTTGCCCGGTTATTTTTGCCCGGTTAGCAACTTCAGGTATATTCTTCGCCATATTGTCTACCATATTGGCAACCTGCATGGTTTTTTCAAGAGAGCTACCCGGTGGTAAGCTGATATCAGCGAAGATGGTTCCCTGATCTTCATTGGGCACAAAACCGCCTGGCGATGTTTTCATGAAGAAAACGAGTAATGCGGTAAATAGAACTACTGCAGACGGAATGATCCATTTTTTGCGGGTTAAGAAGCCTATTGACTTTTGGTATTTGCCCTTTAAGGCATCAAAACCGGTATTAAAAGCCATATAAAACCTTTGCAGCAGGTTTTTTCTGGTTCCATTATGTTCTTCATGTGGTTTCAAAAACAGGGCGCATAATGCGGGGCTTAGCGTTAAGGCATTGATCGCTGAAATTACAATTGCTGAAGCCAACGTTAAACCAAACTGTTTAAAAAATACCCCTGAGCTACCGCTGATAAAAGAAACCGGAACAAACACGGCGGCCATGACCAATGTAATTGCTACGATAGTTCCGCCCAATTCAGACATAGCATCAACAGATGCATTGTATGCTGATTTATAACCTTCATCAAGCTTGGCATGTACCGCCTCTACGATCACTATAGCATCATCTACCACAATACCGATGGCCAGGACCAAAGCAAAAAGCGTTAGCAGGTTAATTGTAAAGCCAAACAAGCTGAGACAGGCAAACGTACCGATGATAGACACCAATACCGATATACCCGGTATAAGGGTGGAGCGAAAATCCTGGAGAAAAATAAAAACAACAAGGAAAACCAAAATATAGGCTTCTATTAAAGTGTGTATTACTTTTTCTATAGATGCACCTAAAAAGTCATTCGCGTTCAACAAGGGTATATAACTAACACCTTCGGGAAAAGATGCGGAAGCTTTATCAAGTGTAGCTATGGCATCCTTAATAATGGCCTGGGCATTGGATCCTGCCGTTTGGCTTATAGCAATAACTGTTGCGGGCTGATCGTCAGTATTCATAGTAGAAGAATAGGTGAGGGAACCCAATTCCAGCCTGGCGATATCCTTTAATCGTAATAACTGTCCATCAGTTTTAGAACGCATAATAATGTTACCAAACTGCGTGGTATCGATCAACCGGCCGGTATATTTAATGGTGTACTGAAAAACCTGGTCGCTGTTTTCTCCAAATTTACCGGGCGCAGCATCAAAATTTTGTTCAGCAAGCGCGTTGTTCACATCTGCAGGGGTTATGCCATAGGTTGCCATTATATCCGGCTTCAGCCAAACACGCATGGAATAGTCCTTTGTACCAAATGAAACTACACTGCCCACGCCGTTTATCCGCTTAATTTCCGGTATAAGATTGATGTTGGCATAATTGCTTAAAAATGTCTGGTCATAAGACGGATTATTACTTTTAAGCGCAAAGATGAGCAGGTTACTACTTTGCTGCTTATCTACAGTTACTCCTGCTTTGGTTACTTCGGCAGGCAGTAAATTTGTGGCCCTTTGCACCCTGTTCTGTACGTTTACAGCGTTTATATCTGAGTTTGTACCAAGTTTAAAGTATACAGTGATGGTAGCATCACCATCATTAGTGGCGGTGGATGTCATGTAAGTCATTCCTTCTACACCATTTATCTGCTCTTCCAGTGGTATAATAACGTTTCTTTGGATTACGTCTGCGCCGGCACCAGTATAAGTAGCCGATACCTTAACTGTAGGGGGGGCGATTTCAGGGTATTGTGTAACGGGGAGCCCTAAATAAGCTAATACTCCCAGTATTACTATTATTACCGATATTACAGTAGATAAGACCGGTCTTTTTATGAATATCTTAAGCATAATATTTTAAAGTTTTGTGTGAACCATTACAGTGAATTGACCTACTTATGTTTACCTGCATCAGCATATAAGCTATCGGTATTGGTCGGTAGTGGTTTGACAGCCATACCCGGTTTTAAGTTACCTACACCTTCTACTATCAGCTTATCACCTTTTTTCAAACCGCTTTCCACCACATATAGATTTCCAATAGGATTTTCGGATACACTTACACTGACATTTACAGTATTATCTTTATCGTTTACTGTGTAAACAAATTTTTCTCCCTGCATATCATATGTAGCATTTTGAGGAATCAACAAAGCATTCTCTATTTTAACAGGTATTTTGATGGTCGCACTACTTCCGCTGCGTATCAGGCCAAGCTTGTTGGGGAAATTAGCCCTGAAACTTACTGATCCTGTTTCTGTACTGATTAGCCCACTGGCTGTAACGATTCTTCCTTTTTCCGGATACTCTGTGCCATCAGCAAGTATTAATGACACATCTTCCATGGTTGCCAGTTTTTCTTTAAGCGTTGCGCCTTTTACAGCTCTTGAAAATTCAAGTAGTTGTTTTTCATTTAAAGAAAAGTATACATAAATGTTATTTGTGTTGTAAACTGTGGTAAGTGGGTTTGCGGATGTGCTGCTTACCAAACTACCAACCTTATAGGGTATTGTTCCTATAACGCCGTTAGAAGGACTGGTTAAATAGGTATAACCTACATTTACTTTAGCGTTAACCAGGTCGGCCTGGGCAGATGCCAGAGAGGCTTTTTTGGAATTTAAGGCATATTGTTTTGATTTTAACTCGTAATCGCTGATGATCTTTCTTTCCACCAGGGGCTTTACCTTTTCTACATCCATTTCTGCAGTCTGAACGTCTGCCTCTGCTATCTTAACAGCAGCAATAGCGCTTCTTACAGCGGCTTCGTATTGTGGATTCCGTAATTCAAAGAGTGGCTCACCTTTATGTACGGTTGCACCTTCGTCTACAAATATGTTTTGAATAAAACCATCAACTTTAGGGCGTATTTCAACATTCTGTTCACCTTGTATAGTAGCAGGATAGCTATAAAACATGGTAGCATCTCCTGAGTATACTGCTGCGGATTTATAAGGGGGAGGTCCTGCGGGGCCACCTGCTCCGGGTCCTGCTGCTCCATGTCCTGCGGCTGCAGGTTTACTCCCGCATGAAGCTAATACTAACAAGGTTGCCGACAATTGAATGATTAGTAGTACCTGGTTTATTTTTATTGGCATTTTCATACTTATATGCATTAATTGATGTGATTATTTACAGCGTATTTTTTTATTGATGGCACAAAGTTGAGTGTTAGACCATCATTAAAAAATGTCTGTAAGGAGTGAAAGCATGTGTATATATCGCATTTAACTATTTGCCTACATTTGAATGAGCCATTTAGACATATTGTTACCACATACAGACATGGATACATCCCTTTTTAATACCAATATTTGTATTGTTTTCACAAGCAGTTAATCTTTATAAGATGTCATTGAAAAATAAAGTCGCGATTTTAGCGGGTAGTACTGGTGTAATAGCGATCAACATTGTAAAAATGTTATTGAAAGAAAATGCCATTATTATAGTACTCGCGCAAAGCGCCAAGGATCTGTTATGGATCAAACAAATGGAGACAATTTCGAACGGGGGTTCAATCATCACTATGCTGGCTGATTATCCTGATTATTATAAGGCGGAACAATTGGCGGATGATATTATTGAACGTTTTGGTCAAATAGATTTGAGTATTGCCTGTTTTGAAAGTGCTACACTCAATAAGCCTCTTAATGAGGTAGAAATTACGGAATGGGAGCGTACTATTGAACAAAACATAACAGCTTTTTTTGTTGCTGCAAGGCTATCCATCATGGGTATAAAAAAATCCCGGCAAGGTATGTTCATCAGTATCGATTTTACGGACCATACTTTAAAAAGGAAGCTGGCTAAACTTACCCGCTTATCACTATGCATGCAAAAAGAAATGGCAAAAATGTTCTTCGAAGAAATAAAGGACACAAATATGGAATATTATCATTTATATGTAGATCCTAAGAAGAAGAACAAGGCTAAAAATAATTATATCCATCCGGATGAGTTGGGAGCATTAATACTGGATTTGTATGACGGCAATACAAAAGACAAAGGAACGCTGTTTCAATGGATGCAGAATAATCATTAATCAATAGTTAAATATGGAACATACTCATAAGAAGGTGGTAATAATAGGCGGTGGTTTTGCAGGGTTAAACCTGGCTAAAAATCTGGTAAAAACCCCTGGTTATCATATTACATTGATTGACAGGAATAATTATAACTTTTTTCAACCGTTGTTATACCAGGTAGCTACGGGCTTTTTAGAGGTTTCCAGTATAAGCTATCCTTACCGGAAATTGTTGCAGGGTAAAAAGAACATTCACTTCTGTTTAGGCCGGCTGGTTGAAATTTTACCTGCAGAGAATAAGGTATTGCTGGATGTAGGGGAGATGGAATATGATTACCTGGTTTTGGCTACTGGTACTAAGAGCAATTATTTAAATCTGAAAAACATTGAAGCAAATGCATTACCCATGAAGACATTAGATGACGCTATAAATATGCGTAATTATTTGCTACAGCAAATTGAAACAGCTTCCAGGGTAACGGATATTGCTGCAAAGAAAAAGTTAACTACTATTGTTATTGTAGGGGGCGGTCCAACAGGAATAGAAATAGCTGGTATGCTTGCTGAAATGACAAAAAGTATTTTGCCCAAAGATTACCCTGAATTGAATGATCATGCAGGCGGTATCTATTTAGTAGATAGTCATCACTCCTTACTATCTTCAATGAGTGAGCGTTCACAAGCCTATACTTATAATAAATTACAGGATATGGGGGTGAGGATTATGCTAGGTGCACGCGTAATGGATTATGTAGATGATATGTTAATGTTATCTACGGGTGAAATTATTCCAGCTAAAATTTTAATATGGGCAGCAGGTGTTACAGGCGAGGTATTTCCAGGTATTCCCCAAAGTTCCTATGGCAATGGAAACCGTTTAAGAGTGGATGCGCACAATACTGTAAATGGTTTTTCAAACATTTTTGCTATTGGTGATATCGCTTTGCAAACCAGTGATCCAAACTATAGCAATGGTCACCCCCAGGTAGCGCAGGTAGCAATACAGCAAGGTAAAAGCCTCGCTTATAATTTAATGGCAATTAATAGTAATAAGCCCCTTAAGCCATTTACCTATTTTGACAAGGGATCAATGGCTATTATTGGAAGTAAAAAAGCGGTGGCAGATATGCCAAAGCAGAGAATACATTTTAATGGATTTATTGCCTGGGTGATGTGGTTGTTTATACATTTAACCTATTTAACCAATCATCGTAACCGTGTTAAAACTTTTTATAACTGGATGCTGGCCTATTTTACAAAAGACCAGGTATTACGTATGATCATCAGACCATCTTCAAGAGCATAGGTTATTATTATCGCTTTAGTAGTAATTAATTTATTGAGATATACTTAATTTGTATCATGTTTCATAAACAGGGTTAAGGAATATAGAATCTGGTTTAATTTAATTAATTTGGTCTTTCACTCATGTCAATTGTCATGTTAAGTTTATGAAAACCAATAATATTTCCTCCATTCATAATTATACGATAAATGAAGTCAGTACTGACATTGGGCATAAGTACCCGGCTAAAGATTTTCTCACTTTCAGGAGTGATGAAGTAAAACCTAAAGAGGAGATATTAGGGAACCCTATACGTTCAGATCATTTTTCAATTGCGTTGGTTATTGAGGGGGAAATAGATGTTCAAATCAACCTGGTTAATTACTGTGTAAAAAAGAACAGCCTTGTCGTCATTCCTTTTAATACTATACACCAGATTCAAAATCATGATGATAAATCCATAGTAATAGTTGTTTGCTTTTCACATGATTTTATTGGACAGTCCCGGGTTAGCGAAAAGCATCTATCATCCTATGGTTTCTTCTCTCCACAAAATAATCCTTATTTAATATTGGACGATGAGGATGCTGACGCATTGCATGGAGTTATAAAAATGTTGCATAAAGCGAATGATCCGGCGTATGAGCATCCGTTTAAGGCGGAGATAGTTCAACATGGGTTTAATATTTTTATTTATGAAGTAGCTGCTTTATTTAAAAAGTACCGACCTAATGAAGAAGTGAAATTAACCAGGAAAGAAGAGATATTAACATCTTTTTTAAAGCTGCTTTTTCAACATTTCAGGGAAGAGCGCGGGGTTCAATTCTACGCAGATGCGCTCTATATAACACCTAAGCACCTCACTAAAATGGTAAAAGAAGTTACTAATAAGACTTGTGGTGAAATGATTGATGAAATTGTGATTTTAGAAGCAAAAATAATGCTGAATGATCTTGGTCTCTCAGTGGCCACGGTGGCGGCGCAGCTGCAGTTTAGTGATCAGTTTTTCTTTAGTAAATTTTTTAAAAAGCATACTGGTATTGCTCCTAGTAAGTATAAAGGAGCGGTTAAATAGGGTTTATAAAGATGTGCAGCAGTATAGGCTAAAAGGGGAATTTGTTAAAGATATAACACTGGGATTCTTTCCTCATTTTCCCTTTGTGTTGAGTGGATCAATTTAAAATTGATACCTTTTATTTCAAAGCAATAATTTCCATTATATTTTGCCATAAGTCATTGTTTTATACATGTTATGGCGAAATATAAATTTTTATATTTCGCCACAACTCTATAAACTTATATAGTTATGGCGAAATATAAGTCAAATAGACAATGGAACATCTCATATGAAGAGAAGAAGAAAAAGCTATACTACAAAAGGCTTTATCATCTGATGAGGCTGAATTGGTAACGATATATGGTGGCGGAGAATTGGGAAAATCTTTCTGATTCGTAACTTTTACCAGAAGCAGATAATTTTTGAATTTTCGGGAGTGCATAATGCAACCTTGAGTGATCAACTGGCTAATTTCACTCAGGCGGAGGCACAACACAATTATTGGAGGAACTGTCGGAGTCTGGATTTCTTATTAGAGATTTTAATAATAATGTAATATCTCTATAAATTAATCCTGTAATACCCAATTTATTGCTCTAACTTTAGCAAGGTTGCATTTGCCCCCTTCTGATTTATTTTGGGTTTCTTTTTCTTCCTAAGTTGCTGTTTTTTAGCAGTATTTATGTTTAATTAAAATTATAATTGTGAATATTTTTGTAGGTAATATAAGTGACAGAACAACTGAAGATGAAATATGGTCTTTATTTGACCCATTTGGAGTTGTATATACTATTAATGTGGCTTATGATAAGTACAGTGGCCGTTCTAAAGGCTTTGCATTCGTTGAAATGCCAGACGATTCCAATGCAGTACAGGCAATTAAGGAATTGAATAATTCAGTAGTTGCTGGCCAGACAATAGTAGTGTATGAGGCTCGTCCAAGACCTGAAAGACCAGAAGATAATCGTTTCTCCAGATCCGGCCCAAGACCTGGATTTAGATCCAGATACTAATAGTTGGATGTTTTAAAACGTCGATTACCTTTATCTGTTAAGAGAGCAGAAGAGCAAAGCCGCAGAATACGTTAAGTAGTTTGTGGCTTTGCTTTTACTTTTCCATGTACCAAATAGTAGTAACCCAAGCTGAACTTCCCACTTAATTTTCTAATTATACCCTCAATAAACCTCCAGGATGGGAGAACTTTCGAACTTGTTCGCAGAGGATCTATCTGGAATTCATACGATTATAAGTAAAAATAATTGCCAAACATGCTATTATTAATGATTATATCTTTAGTTATTATGTTTTCTTAGATAAAAAACTATTATAGGCAATTCACAAATCTCAACAAATTTTTCACTTATCTATATTTAATTATACCCTAAAAGGTATAAATCGATTCACATTCAGTTATTTATACCTTTTAGGGTATAATCAATTAAAAATCCGTATTTTTATACCCTAAAAGGTATAAAATGACTCTTTTGGCGAAAACTATTAAAGCTAAGCGCAAAGAAAACGGGTTAACACAAGAAGAACTATCCTTAAAATCTGGATTGGGATTACGGCTCATCCGGGAAATTGAACAGGGGAAAACGTCCATGCGTATGGATAAAGTGAATCAATTACTCAATTTATTTGGGATGGAACTTATACCAGCACCTAAAACAACATATCATGAGTAAAACTGCAAGAGTATATTATAATAGCATACTTGCTGGCTCACTTACAGAATATGATGGCGGCTATAAGTTTTTATACCATGAAGATTATTTGGTTGATGAATCGGCTAAACCAATAAGTTTAACCTTACCATTACAAAAAGAGGTTTATCACAGTTTTACACTGTTTGCTTTCTTTGATGGACTAATTCCTGAAGGTTGGTTATTAGACATAGCCAAAGATCATTGGAAAGTTAAAGGCAATGATCGCTTTGAATTATTATTACTTACATGCAGAGATACTATTGGTGCGGTAAGTGTAGAACCCGAAAATGAAATTGAATAATATGTCCAATTGTTTATTCTGTTATAAAGATGCTGAGGACAAGGAATACCACAGTAAATGTGCAAAACGTTTTTTTGGCACCGAAACTATGCCAGAGCTGAAACTGGACAAACAACTATTAAAAGATCTGGCAGAAAAGACTATTAGTAGTCATATAGCCTTAACAGGTGTGCAACCTAAGTTATCAGTTACATTGGAAAGGATTAAAGGTAATGGCAGACTTACAATCGTGGGACTATGGGGAGAATACATATTGAAACCTCAGCATGAAAAAATGGAAGCCATGCCAGAAACGGAAGACCTTACCATGCATCTTGCAGAAGTATTTGGTATTCTAATATGTAGGCATACCTTGCTCAGATCTACCGATGGAAACCTTGTTTATATTACCAGACGTTTTGATAGAGTAAAGGGAGGAAAAATTCATGTTGAAGATTTTTGCCAACTATCTGGTTTTTTAACGGAGAATAAGTACAAAGGATCTTATGAGAAAGCTGGAAAACTAATACTTCAGTATTGTACTAATTCGGGGCTTGATGTACTGAAATATTTCGAATTATTGCTTTTCTGTTTTCTGACAGGAAATAATGATATGCATCTTAAAAACTTTTCCTTACTTCATCTTGAGAATGGTATAGCACTGAGTCCGGCTTATGACCTATTGAATGTTAACCTGGTTTTCCCCAAAGACCAGGAAGAAATGGCGTTATTGCTCAATGGCAAAAAAAAGAATATAAAATTGAGAGATTTTGAAGCGTTGGGGAGTGTCCTAAACATCCCTGAAAAAGTGAGGCATAATACTTATAAAAAATTTAAGTCTTTTAATTCAGAGGTACACACATTGATTAATAGCTCTTTTTTGAGTAGCGAAAAAAAAGAAAACTATTGGGATATATGGAATAAAAAGCAGCAGATTTTTGAATGAGATTTTCAATTGAAAGTTGGTCTCAGCAAATAATTCATTAGCTTTTTCGAACGCTTATAGAATTGATTACAAATAACTTGTGAATTCATCTTTATGAATTAAAAAAGCAAGACCCGCTCATTGAGCGGATCTTGCTTTTTTGCGGCCCCAGGTATCGGAACCTCGAACCAAATTATGCAGGATTGGACTGATTTAGGGGGTATTTAGGTTAAAAGAGTGAATATAGTATGCGAAAAGTTCGAGGTTGGTATAACTTGAAACTAAAATAGCAGTAAACTTATCTGAAGATATTATGCTTTTAACTTAATGCGCCATACCGCCCATAACCAAACAGCTGATAGAGGGGCTGCGATAGTTAGAATCACCCATATCAACGACTGCCAGGCGCTTTCAGGTGCACCTAGGGTCATATAAATTATGACCAGTATTGCCGTCATGATTCCCATTAGCGTGGTGACACTTTTTATTCCAATTTTCCAATGGTTCTTTTTATCATTGATTATTTTTACGCCTGCTTTTGATCCTAAGTAGTAATTAACTAAAAATATGATGATAACGAGAATGTTTTGGGGAGAATTGAATTGCTCTTGTATGAAAAAAAGGATGCCATTTGCAAAATCGCCACGGGTTTCCATGAAAAGAAGATAGAATTCCATAAGCAGGAAAAGTACAATTAGGGGTTGTGTTACGAGTTTGCCCCCGATGCGTTTCGCGGATTGTGGGTTCATGTGTATTTATAAAATTTGGGGAAAGATAAGTTTTTAGCATTTAAAATTAACTACTTAGTATGAGGTGCAACGTAAATAGGAAGAGTAATTGCAGAACTGTATTGTTGTGAATTGATGCGTGCTTATCATCTAAAAACAAAAAAAAATCTAAATCTTTCGACTTAGAGGCTTTAAAGCTTGCGGGCTACGAGGGACAACTTTCGAAACAGTTTACGGAGGATTTATATAAAATTCATGCATTTATTAGTGAAGTTTAATTTTAACCCTAATAGTGACCATTGTATGGTCACCAGCTGTTGTATGGCCGCTGAATTATAAACGAAGTTGAAGGTTACCCTTGTGCATCGAGTGAGAACGAAAATTCACAATATTTGTCCTTATAAGAAATTGTTTAACAAATTCAATAACCCTTTAGCGAATATTTTAACAATTAATCAAATTTAAACACAGTAATGTTTGTACCTATATCGTTTTGATCTAAATGATATTGAGGTTTTTATGAAGCATTATTTTATTGAGTGCAGTAAAAAATGAATTAATTTAGTAGGCAGATAGGTTAACCACCAAAGCATCATATTTCAAATATGAAAACGTTATCAGTATTAATATTGAAACACTTGTAGATAGCATTAAGGAAACCAATCAGTATTTCCTGAGTAAAGTACAAAAGCAGGTTAATACTGCTTTAACCTTGCGTAACTGGATAATAGGTTTCTACATAGTTGAATACGAACAGCATGGAAACGATAGGGCAGTATATGGTCAGAAACTATATAAGGAAATTGCTTCAAATCTTAAAAAGGCTGGAATTACCTCTATCCGGGAGAGACATCTGTATTTGTGTAAAGACTTTTATAAAGTATATTCTGACATTTTGCGGACACCGTCCGCAGAATTGTATCTATCTGATTCACAGGGGATTGTTTTTTGCGAACACTGTCCGCAAAATTAATATTAGTAGAATCTCAATCTTCCCGGATGCCCGATTCTGATATTAATGCTGATTCAAATATGCTATTGGAAAGGTGTAAGCAGTAAATAATAATACAACAAAATCGGTAAATATGGGTGCAGCAAAAACGGTAACAATGCTACAGCAAGAATGGCAACATTAGTGCAGCACTAAAAGTACAGTTGTTACATAGTTCG
>Ga0316604_10001457_pt1 | contig 20943 bp, 14 predicted proteins | sample OWC_soil_day20_C_FD_207650 | JGI IMG/M metagenome (GOLD analysis project Ga0316604, IMG submission 207650) | Wetland soil microbial communities from Old Woman Creek delta, Ohio, United States - OWC_soil_day20_CT | ecosystem: Environmental > Terrestrial > Soil > Wetlands | place: USA: Ohio...
TGCCATATCCTTCCCTAATCCACGGCTGCCGCCGGTGATAAATGCTATCATGATGTCGATTTTTGTAAAACAAAGGTATCAACAACCAGACCAGCGAAAATGATCAATACTTCAGTATTTTGCTTTTGCGATATTGCAGCGGGGTTATACCTGTGAGGTTTTTAAAGAAACGGTTGAAGTTGGTCGGCTCCGGAAACCCAAACGTATTCCCGATATCCGCTACGCTGAGTGTGGTGGCTTCCAGCATTTTCTTTGCCTCAAGAATGACCCTGTCTTCCATGATCTCACAGGGAGATGTATTCAATGTTAATTTGATGGTATTCGTCAGGTGTACCGGGGCAATATGCATACGGGCTGCAAAGTCACTCGGTTTGTACCGTTCTTCTGTCCGGCCCTGTAGCAGGTCATCCAAATGTGCATCCACCAGCTGCATAAACACTGCCGTGATTTCATCCTTGCGTGATAGTATTTTTTCAGGAATAGACATGCTACAAAGTTATATATTTGTCTATCATGAAGCACGCTTTTCTCCTTTTCGTATTGGGAATATGCTCCCTCCATACTTTTGCCCAACAAAAAGACCCGCCAATGGGTGATTTCAGGACCATTATCGGCCAACAGGTTCCCTCCTTTTCCTTTGAGATAGAAAAGGGTAAAAAAGTCAATATCAGTGATTATAAAGGTAAATATGTACTGATCAACTTCTTTGCCACCTGGTGCCCTCCCTGCAACCAGGAACTGCCGCTTGCACAAAAGCAGATATGGGAAAAACACAAAGACAACCCGAAGTTTGCCTTTATCGTATTCGGCAGGGAAGAGGGCTGGGAAAAACTAGACCCGTTCAGGGAAAAGAAAGGATTTACTTTCCCCCTGCTCCCCGACCTGGACAGAAGCATCTTCTCCCTGTTCGCACCAAACGGTATTCCCAGGAATGTAGTCATTGATCCTGCAGGCAAGATCATCTACCAGAGCTTTGGCTATGAAGAAGCGGAGTTCGACAAACTAGTGAAACTGATCGACAGCAAACTATGATCTGTACTTATACCAGGACCCGGTATTAAACAACAACACATTTTCTCCTTCCTGTATCCAGCCATCTGCGATCAGGTGTTGCATGGCCATATAGGTCGCACTGCCCTCCGGCGATAATAACAACCCTTCTGTTGACGCAATATTGCGCATCCCGATGGTGATTTCGGTCTCTGTCACGGTGAGTGCTGTGCCATTGCTCTGTTGCAATACATCCATCATCAGGTCTTTGGCAAATGGCGTAGGCACTGCCAGCCCGTAGGCAATGGAAGGGGTAGCACTGAAATTGGTAGGGATAGCGCCCTGCCGGAACAGTTGTACCACCGGGTCACAATTCGCAGATTGTACCACCACCATCCGGGGGAGTTTGCCCGTTAGCCATCCCAGTTGTTTCATCTCGGTAAATGCTTTCCACATGCCAATCAATCCGGTGCCGCCACCAGTAGGGTAGATGATGACATCAGGCAGTAGCCAGTGCAACTGTTCGGCAATCTCGTATCCCATGGTTTTCTTGCCTTCCAGCCGGTAAGGCTCCTTCAGCGTCGACATATCAAAACCACCGGTTTGTGCCACCAGTTGCTGGGCGCGCCGCCCGCAATCACTGATCAGCCCATCCACAAGAATGAGCTCTGCGCCATACATGCGGCATTCTGTCTGCAGGGTGAGCGGCGTATGGCGGGGCATGACCACCGTCGCTTTCATGCCAGCTTTGGCACAATAAGCACTCAGCGCTCCACCGGCATTGCCAGCCGTGGGAATAATACAATGGTTGATACCCAGCTCTTTGGCCTTGGATACGGCCACGCTGATACCCCTGGCTTTGAAGGAGCCGGTTGGGTTCACGCTTTCATCCTTGAGCTGGATGTTCACCTCATGCTGATGGCTGAGGGCAGAGAGGGTATACAAGGGAGTACCACCCTCGCCAAGACTAACGATATTTTGTTCCTCAAAAACGGGGAGTAACCGGTTGTATCGCCAGATGGTGTGGCAATTGATGTCAACAACCTGGTGCAAAGGCTGGTCCAGCCGGTAACGGGTAAAAAGCGGCTGATTACAGCAGGTAGCGTAAGATTGTACATCGCCGATGTTGTATAACCGCCCACAATTGGGGCACTGTAGTGCTGTAGCGAGCGAGGTGCTGTGTTGGGTTATATGCATAGACTTAACTTGGGGTGTGGGTAACAAAGTAACAATGGTGTATCTTCTGACTAAAGTTATGCTGAAAGGCTGCAAATTGATTGCTGTTAACACAAAAAAAGCCCGGTCATGGTTGGATTTTCTTCCAACCATGACCGGGCTATACCCCCCTCTTTTAAGGAATAATTTCTACTGTTTCTCCCGGCTGCCAGTACTTATCTTCCGGTTGATAATACAGGTAACCCGCACCTGCCTTACCCTGATAACTTCCTGGCACCTCTACTTTCAGATCCAGCGCTACTTTCTTCATTTCTTTTGCTTCCATACCTCTCCAATAGAATACCAGGTAGTTGTCAAATATTTCATAATAGGCCACCTGCTCTTTGTCCATCAATTCTTTCAACTGCCATGGTTGTAAGGATAATCCTCCGGGAATACCGATTTTTACCACAGCCATCCCTTGTGCCTCACGACTGGTATTGGTCACATTGATATGCATGCGCACGGTTTCACCTACTTTTCCGGTATGTGAACTGAGCGTGGTCTGGAATTTCAATACCGCCTTGTCACTGGTAGGAGGCGTGTTGGTAAAATAATCACAGCGGAAAGTGTAAGGTATTCCCTCCGGACCGGGGTATTTCACAGAAAAGTTATTCTTATTACTCAGGTAGTTGGTAGATACGCTTGCAGCTGGTGTAACAGCATGTCCATTCAGGGTAAATGTGCCCTTCTCATCCCCACCTGATTTTTCCATATTGCTGTATGCCACCATTGCTGTCAATGCCATAATAGTACCTTGTGTAGAGCCAAATCCATAATAACTCTTTTTGGTAAGAATGGTGGAAATCAGTTGCGCAATCCGCGCCTTACGGGGTGCAGGCTCGCGCATCAATGCCATAGCGTACAGGGACATTGTTTCAACATATAGGGATATGCCCTGAGAACCGACAACAGTTGTGCGGGCGGTTACCTGGCCGTCTTTGAACAATTTATCCAATCGCTGCATCAGGTCATTAAAATCATCTGTTTTATGCAGGTTGTCTGCCGCCAGTGCCATGATGGCTAACTGATAGCCATCGTTGCTTGCCTGCGCGGCTTTCAGGGTTGTTGTATATTCTAATGGAATCTGCTTACCTGCATCTGTTTGTGACAGTGCATACACGATATAGGCATTGGCAACATCAGGTGGTACGGCACGGAATTGATCATAGCCTCCCGGAGAGGGTTTGAATGCTCCCTTGCCATCACGGTGGTCCAACAGGAACTTTTCTGTTCTGTTCAGCATCGCCTTGTCTACAGGTATAAACTCTTTCATGGCGGTGAATTCCATTAATCCATAGGCAGTGAGTGCCACATGTGCAGGCGCATGTCCAAACCATTCAAATCCGTTCTCATTTGTCTCGAAACTGATCAGTCGATCGTATCCTTTTTCCAGTAGTGCCCTTGCTGTCTTTTCCAGTTCATAATCCCGTTTGGCGGCATTTTTCAATAACTGCAAAATGAGAATATTCGGATAGGTGCTGCTGGATGTTTGTTCAAAACAACCATATGGCTCACGCAGCATACTCTTTATACCATCCATGAGTTGTGCACCTACGGTATGTAGTTCAAGTGACATTTCCGGGTTGAAAAATCCTCCCACACCAGAAAAAGTAAAGGACGTATCCTTTGACTGATTTCCGGAGAAGACCACATGCATTGGGAATGCTTTTTCTTCGACCGTAAATGGCAGGAAGATCGCCTGGCTATCCACATTGATACGGATGTTGCCAGACATGGCATGTTTAGGTTTTACTTCGATATACAACCGGGCATCTCCATTTTTTGTCACAGGTACTTCTTTCAGCGTAGTATCTCCATCTACCTCAGGGGGCAATTGGATATGTACACGCGCCATGATGTCACTGAAGCTATAGTTTTTTAACACGATGGGGATCTTCACATTGTCACCTGCATTGATGTAAGGAGGGATTTTTGCATCCACACTCACTGCATCGTGTACGGCATAGGTTTGTTCTGCCCTGCCAATAGCGCCATTGTAGCCAATGCCCTCCGTAATAGCTCTAAAGGTGGTGCTGGCATCTGAATTATAAAACTCAACAGAGGCTTTACCATTTCTGTCTGTTTGTATGGTAGGATTCCAGTAGATCGTTTCCCTGAAATCGTTTCTTTCATTCGTTTCCGGTGTGAGGTATTTAGGTGCATAGAAAACAGGTACCTGTGTAAAGATCTCATTGAGACCCGGAGTTTTAATTTTTTTAACGGAGTAGTTATTCGATTTTCCCAGTGATATACGAATCCTGTCTGCATACCTTTTATCTTTGGTCGTGATCAATATCACGCCATTTGCGCCCCTTGAACCATATATAGCTGTGGCGGAGGCATCTTTCAATACAGTGAGCGATTCTATATCATTTGGATTGAACTGGTTGATATTTGTCAGCTCGGTTGGTACACCATCCACGATGTACAAGGGAATACCATTCGGGTTTAAAGAATTGATGCCACGTATCTGGACGCTGGTTCCGTATCCGGGATTGCCGGTGGCTGCCTGAATATTTATACCTGCCGCTTTCCCATTCAATGCAGATGCTATTGAACCGGGAGTCATGAGTGCTTCCGCATTTATAATGCTGACGGAGTAGCCTAATGTCCTCCTTTCCTTACTGATACCTAATGCTGTTACCACCACCTCATTCAGGGCTTTGCTGTCATCTGCCCATTTCAGGTCGTTGATGACCAATGAAGGATATGCTGCAATACTTTCTTTCAATCCTGTTTTCAGCGGCTTGAACATGCCCGCTTCCTGTTTATTAAAACCAATACCATTTTGAGAAACATTGATATTGAGTGTATCTCTATGGTTCTCTGCTTCACCCATCAGGCAATAATCAGTGCCGGCGTCTACATCAGAGAAAAAGAATTGCCCGTTGGCCGAAGTCCTTCTCACTACACCGGTATGCCTGCTTAGATTAAACAAATAGAGTTTACTTTTTACAGGCATGCCTTTACTATCTGTCACCATACCACTCAGGATATTTAACTTGTCAGGTGTGAAAGCAAGCCTGTTACCGCTGTTGACGATATCTGTAAAAGCAAAGTAACGGTAACCCTGCGTCAGCATCAACATATCAAGGGCACTGTCAGCTTTGGGTTCATCCTGTTTGAAATAGAACTGGGGTTCTTCTATCTTACCACGTAGCTCACTGCTCATAAGCAACCAGGAGAGAATATGATCCTGCTTGTCATCAGCCATGGTCCAAAGCTTGTCGTCAATGACAGTCAGCGACAGATTAGCTGGTATAGCCAGGCCTTCGGCATTCGTAGTGGTAAGGGTCATTTTTACTTTTTCCCTTGGCTGGTAACTGCTTTTATCTGTCGTGATGTTTACATGCAGCACATTGTATTTATTCAGAAATATCACTCTCTCTGCTACTTTGAGCCGACGGCTGTCACGCAGGGTGAAGCTGGCAATACCAGTCGGGAAATCTGCCGTATCGATTTTAATTAATTGTGCTCCGCTGTGTAAGGTGGCATTGGTGGTATAATAAACATGTTCCCGCACAGTGGCCGTGAGTGTGATGTCTTCGGCAGCAGTCGTACTTATTTTGGCATACAGTTGTCCATTCTTATGCAGCATGTTGAGTACGATGCCATTCGGGGTGGACAACGGTAATGGATATTTTTTATCAGATACGAGTGCGTAATATTTTCTGCCCACAGCAGGTGTAAAAGGGATACTGCCCATACCTCCGTGATAACTGGCAAATGTAGCCACCTGCTGGCCTTTGTCATCACAGATCGTACCGTGTACGTCTACAGGTTTGCCATATTCGTTAATCGCTTTGAATGCTAATATCGTAGGCAGGCCCGCAACAAAAGTGCCTCCCTCCGGCATGAACTGAAGGTCAATGTTATTCAGCACAATTGGGATACTCCTTGAAATAGATTCAGTAAAGCCACTGTTGGTGATCGTTACATTGAGCAATCCATCATTCGTGTTGAGTGATGCAGGCAGTACAGCCCTGATGGTCGCCTTGCCGGCGGTATCTGTTTTGAAATTATCCGCTTTGTACTGCTTACCTTCAATATTGATGGTGAACTGGCCGGTATAGTTTCGTAAAGGTTGATTGTCTGGCGTGCGTACGGAGAACTTTGCCCGGATGGTATCGCCCGGCCCATAGCCTTTTTCGGGGAAATCCAGTTTTAGCAGTAACCTTGGGGCGATCACCTTTTGCAGGGTAACAGATTTCGTAAACCAGGTACTGTCTTTTTCATTCTGCATCCAGGTGGTATATGCCTTTATCTTATAGATACCTCCGGGCAGATCTTCAGTAAATTTATACCCTCCTTCACAATAACCAATAGTAATAGGGTGTTTCAGTTGGGCCAGTACACTGCCTGCAGGACTAATGATATCTACATTGAGAATAGTACTGGTCAGTGTCGGTGTGTTTTTTTGCGCATCTACTACATAGGCTTTATAGAAGAGTGTTTCACCGGGTACAAAGTACACATGGTTCGTTTGCAGGTACACTTTTTCTTTGGTAGTTGCATAATCCTGTACCTGTGCCTGTACAGACAGGTGGAGCAGGCAAAATATAATGGAGCTTATTATTTTCTTCATGGTATCAGAATGAAATGGATGCTTCAATACCTGCGTTGGTAGTCGCTGGCAGGTTAAAAAAATCAAGGCCGGTGGTGTTGCCCGGTTCGAGCAATGACTGATCAGGGTCAACGCCTTTGTAGGGAGTCCAGATCAGCAGGTTACGCACAAATGCCGTTACCTTCAGTTTGTTCACATACCCTCTGAAACTGTGGTCCAGCGAAACGGAGATATTATTGATGCGGATAAAATCTGCACGTGCTATATAGTTCTCCGCTACAGGTGTTTGTGGCGTAGTTTCTGATTTCCGTTGTGCGGCAGAGCTGGCAGAGCGTCCGTAATAATCGAGCATGGCAGCTGTACCATTCCACTTTTCTCCTCCTTTTTTCCACATCCAGCTTAGGTTGAGCGAGAGCGATTTATAAGAGAGGTAATTGCTCATGCCCAACATGAATTCAGGGTTTGGATTGCCCAATACCCTGAGTTGAGGATCTACGACAGGATTGCCATCTGTGCCCGTCACAATCTGGTGATCGGCATCGCGCAGGTAAGCGCTACCAACGATCACATTGGAAGGGGCACCTGCCACAATAGCTGTATATACATCACTGAAACCCGCAGTAGGCGTATAGTTGTACCCATCGGTCACTGATTGAATACGGTTTTTATAGGTGCTGAACGAAAGTGAATTCCGGTAATTGATCGTCTTACCACCAATCCGGAACCTGTTGCCATGTGCGAGTTGTATTTCCAATCCTTTGGTAACGTGATCCGCTACATTTTGGAGCAGGATCGTATTGTTACTGATCACGGGCAATACATCATGACGGGTAGCACGTATATAATAGGATGCATTCAGGTTGAAGGTGCCATAATTAACTTCCAGGTCATTGGACCATTCCCGGTGATAAACAGGTCGTAAACCAGTAAAGCGGCTTGCTTCCATGATGGGCAAAAAACCTGTTGCTGTCGTGGTGGAATAATTGAACAGGTTAATAGCCGCTACTGACTGATTGATGGGCAACTCGCTGTTGAAATGATGAAGCTTTGATGTTAATTTTGCTGAGGACCATTTGCTTCCGATCTTCATTGATTTCTTTGCGCTGAGAGCAGCAAGGGGCAGCCAATAACTTTGTTTGTCCGCAGTATTGGAGATGTATACTTTATTGCCCAGGTCCATGTTGAACTCCCAACCAGAATAGGTGCGTAGACCTGTACTATAACTCAGAATAGGTTCATGTGTGATACGCTTATATTTATATTCAGGCAATAATCCCAGGTACCTGATATCTGTGTGCACATTTACATAATCATAGCTTAGGTTAATCCAGGAATATGTCTGCTTATTCAGTATTGTTGGCAATTCAAATCTTACATTGCCCCTTGTCTGAAAAGTCAGGTCATTTTGTTGTCTGCGGGTAATATTGCCATTTGTAAACCCGGTAGTACCCGGTGCATAAGCTTCTGTATTGTTAGTACGATTGGCCTGAATAGATGGTGCCAGGCTGTATGAAATCCGTCCCGTGTTATTTTCCAGTTTAAAACTGGCATTGTGGAATCGTCTGGCATAATCATTATCATGATCCTGTAGTAAAAACAGTGGATTATCTGCACCGTTGCTATAGCTACGCTGCGTATTGCCGATCATGGTGCCTTGTTCATTCTGAAAACTCACTGGTGTCAATAGTGAATATTGATACACCCTGTTCAGCAATCTGTTCCTGTTAGCATAGTCAAACCGATCTACCCCATAATCATATTTGAGGGTGAGTTTATTATTATTCATCTCATGGCTGAGTGCCAGTCCTCCATGTTGGCGCAGGTTATCATTTTGACTGATAATACTTTTATCATTTTCCTGGCCGGCTTTTAAGTATAGGTCCCATGGTTGGCCCCTTAACGCGAAATAGCTTACTTTGACAGATATGTCGTTTGTAACGGCCATGCCTGTTCTCAGGATACTATTATTATATACATTGGCTGCCTTTCCGTTGCCGCTGCCTTTCATCACCAGTTGTCCGTTATTGTCCCAGGCGTAATGACTGCCATCATATTCAAGCGTAGAGATAGCGGGTCCGTAACTGAACAGGGTACCCGTTTCCGGACCTATATATTGATTATTGAGGCCTTGTGCATATTGTTGTTGCAGGGCGGGAAGACGGTTGGCCCAGCTCAGCGCTGCACTGGTTGTAAAATTGCCTGAAAAGGTGAGACTTCTGGCCCTGTTGATTAAAAATATCTGATTCCTGCCTACTGTAATCCTGCGCGTGGATGCAGGGTACGAAAGATCTCCCTGCACCTGCATCTGATCTCTGTTGGCACTGCTGTTGGGCAATGAAAAATAAGTACGTGGCGTATCCACCTTTTTCACCAGCCGGATATAATCCTCATTTGTCTGGGCGGTGGATATTATAGGTAGCAATAATAGGAGTAAAAAATATTTCAAGGTAGTCAGTTTGGAGGTATGATGCTGAAAAAAGCAGAATTGCATAAATGTAGGGAAAAAAATTCCGCACCTTTTCAGGCAGGGGTAAAACCTTTTTCAAACAGCGGCAAAACCTTTTCAGGTAGAGGTAACAACTTTTCAGGTTGGGGCAAAAAAAACTGCCTGTCGGTCGGACAGGCAGTTTGAAGCTTGTTGGGCATTGATTATGATCAGGGCTGTAACCATACTACTCTTACACCTTTGTGATCCGCAGTTTTATCCATTTTCAGGGTAATAAATCTGCCTTTATCACTGTCGTAGTCAGATACGCCCATCACCAGTGGGTGGCCGTCATCATCCTTATTAATATTTAAACCGAACAGTGGTGTGTAATCCGGCAGCTCATTGTTAGCATCGCATATATAATAGTATCCATCGGTATCTCTCGCATTGTTGAACCCTTCTCCTTTCCCTTTGGCAGCTTTCTTCATGTTGGCTTCCGTATTGTTCATGGTCACATACACCCTGTCTTTATACTGGAAGCAGGCATAACCCCTGTATTGTTCACCTTTGATGAGCGGTTGGGCGCTACGGGATACTCTCTCTGTATTGAAGGCATTGATTTCCCAGTTACGCAACTCCGCATGTCTTGGTATCACGCAGCTATAGGTTGGTTGTCCGTTTACATCAAAAGATGCCACTGCCAGCCAGTCCTTCACACAATACAGATAAGAAGCGGCATTCAGTGGTTTTACCTCTCTGCGGGTCAGTTCTTCATAGATAATAGAGAAACCGCCATCGCTGCGTACAAAGATGTTCTGTGGCATACCTGTGAACGCTCTGCCTGCGAGGGCCATTGTCTTCTCATTGGCTTTGGCCGGGAAGATGTCTATTTCCTGATCAGGGGTTTGTCTGGTAGGATCTACGAAACCAAAGATACCTGCATATTTTTCTTCATCACCAGCTTCTGCATGTGCATAACCGATGAATAAGATCTTTTTGGTAACAGGGTTATACCTTACGAGTCCGCTATCGATCACTTTTTTTACACCGATATTCAGTTTGTTGAGTGTCAGTGTATCGACGGTTTTGGAAAGGGTGGCCATGATGAGCTGACCTTTTTTATCTCCTACCTGCGTCTGGTTGTAAAGATGTGCGAAGAGACATACTTTCTCATCGCCCAGTACAACCATATCCAGGTAGTTGATATTTTTATAGCGGGTATCGCTGTTCGCGTAATAGGCTCTTGAAATCTCCTTGTGGTTGCCGTTGTACCAGATCATTTCCAGGTTGCCGTTTACCGTTTGGTCATTGTTGTGCAGTATCACCAGTGCATAGTTATCACTGTTTGGATCTTTGCGCACAAAGAAGGAGGTAACAGGGTCGTACTGGGTGATGAATGGCTGGGCAAAGTAAGCGTACCGGTTTGTCATGGCCATTTTCTCATCTCTCCTGATATTGCCTGTATTACCATCAATCACAATGCGGTATAATACCGGTTGTCTGGATTCTATTTCTGAAATAAACAGCACGAGGTCGTTGTTCGTTTCAAATAATGCATTGACACAACTGCCAAGGAGCGTACCAAAGTTTGTACTCAGGTGAGTCTGGGCTTTGGGTTTATTGTCATCGTCATAGATGTCTACATACAGCCCATCTCTGCTGGTGATCTGCAGAAAAATCGTATTGCCATTTTTCATGTGCAGAATACGGGCGTAACCAGAAACCGGTTCTTTGAAAAGAGGGCTTTGGGATACGTTAGTTAATTGTGCAACGGCTGTTAAAGCCAGCATGATTACGAACTGGATAATCAGGAAAATTTTTTTCATTGTTTCATAGGTATGTGACAGGGTAAAGATAGATAGATTTATTTAATATGTGAAAGAAAAAGGCTTCTGCGGAAAGCAGAAGCCTTTACTAAAGTGTTATTGTACAAGGATTTCGTCAGTAAATAACCACGAAGTGGACCCGACAAACAGGTACCCTTGCGGTATGGCCCCAAAGGCCTTGCCTGTTATCCGCACATATCTTGCATTTCCCTTCACCGGGATGCTAAACTGTTGTAAATAAGGCTCTCCCCGCACATTCTTAGTGTTATATATCTTACCTGCCAGTTTATATTTCTTCCCATCTTTGGATGTATATACCGCCACTTCTTTTGGCAGGAAAATGCCACTGTTAGGATCGCAGAGGAAACTGGTGATCACTCTTTTCATGGGTGTCGTACTACCCATATCTACAGTAGCATCCAGATCTTTGCCACTAAATCCCAGCCATTTACCACATTTGAAAGCCGTGGTGCCCATGGCGCCATCAGTGAGTGTACTATCGCCTGCAGCTGCATACTGAGGCGCATAAGGTTGTGCAATGGTCACTTTCCTGCCCAAAGCCAGGTTTACAGGCACAAAAGTATTGGAGCCTGCTATCTGTTTACCATGGTCAAAAATACCCGCCGAAATGGTGCCGGCTACATGCATATCCAATGGCTTCGTATACAAAGGTGACTGTGCATCCGGCAATTGATTGATGGCATACCGGATCTCTTTATTGGAATTAGTATTGATGTTCACCGTGGCCGTCCGGTCGTCATTTATCTGATAAGTGATCACCGGGTCAGGACTGGCTGTGAGCAGATCAAACCATGCGGTACCCTGCTGAATCAGTTCCAGCGTCAAAATTGCCGTGGTAGAAGATGCCGGTGCCTGGAAAGTGAAATTGTATGCTTCCCACTCAGGTGTGAGTGTATACGTATGATCCTGTTCCATGGCATCAATAGCAATGCGGAACGTCGGCATATGTTCCTGTGCTTTGGCTTTGGCCCTGATAGATACGGTATAGCTGTTACCTTTCGTCATCACCATCGGTATCAGCCTGATTTTATTACCCCCACTGTCCACAGGTGTGATCAGTCGCAGACTAAACATCCCATCTGCATGCTGACGGGGATCTACAAAAAATGAAGCGCCTACATCTGCTTTACGATGACTGGTGCTGGTCACATTGCTACCAATCGGTAACCCCGGACTCACGATCTTTTCAAAGCTGGGATTCAGGGTTATATTATCCGCAGGAATGGCCGATACGGTATCCTTAAGAATTAAATAGACCCTTGTACCATATGCATCAATGATATCATGCACAACCCCATTTTCCAAAGCGACCTCCCTGTTTTCAAACCAGCACTGTGCAGTTTTTTGCTCCTGCAAAGAGGTGGTCAATGTATATGCTTTGGGTTTATTCTCATTATTCACAGCAATCAACAATGTATTTCCCTGATAACTGTACGCTTTCGTTAAGATCTTTGGATCATCTGCATGTATCGCAGGCGCCACATCAGCAGATAATAAGAAAGAGGTCATCTGTGCAGTTTCTACCGCCACATTGCTGGCAGCAGACCATGCAGATACTGACTGTGGATTCAGATTGCCCGGTGCATGTACATAGTATTGAATACCCTTTGCACCTCCAATCAATCCCATATACGTCATCAGCCTGATCTCCGCACCTGTCGGCTCCCTGTTCCACATTTCCTGCCCGCCAAATGCCTGTGGCACCAGCCATACTGACTTTTCATACTGATAAGCAGTCGCATACTGGGTCAAATCGTCCATCACCTTATCAGCAGGACCCGGAATAGGATAGGGGTCAGTCATCGCTATATCCATCGTATTCCTGTAATCATTTGCTTTTTGCGGCATCATAAATACAATGGAAACAGGATGGTAAGGATCCAGCTCATGGATCAGCTGATACGCCGATTCCAGTATAGCAGGTGGACGCCCTTGTCCATCCGGTTCATCATTGATATAATATGATAACAGCGCAGGATGATCTTTGAATGCCAGCACTTCACTTTTTAATAATGCGAGTTTTTCTTCCTCCGTTTTATCCAGCCCTTTATCGCCGTTATGCCCACTGCCTACGAGGGAGTTGACACCATACTGTACCTTCACACCTACCTGTGCACAACGGTCCATATAACCTTTACGTTCTGCCAGTCCTTCAGGCAGGTTGCCCTGGTATACACCAATCATATTGAATCCATGTGTCACTTCTCTTTCAGGCAGATCGCCGGCAGGAACGCAATAAAATCCAAAGGGGAAAAAGGGCAATCCGTCGGCAATTAACCCGCCTGTGAGCTGGTCTATCTGTACCGCATTGGCTTTTGGTGCGAGTTTGACAATGTTAACGTCACCCTTCTGCACAGTAGCACCATCTTTCTCCAATACATAATGCAAAGCAGTGGTACCTGTTGGTAATGCATCCAGATTGAATTGAGCAGAAAGCCGCTGCCCTTCTGTTTTAGCAGTGGTGGCAAGTTTTTCGTTGCGTAGCGATAAATTGAGTTTGTAATTCGCCTGATCGGGCAATATGCAAATGATACTGCCTTCTTTTTCAGTGAGATAATAATTGTACCGGGTAAATACTTTGACCTGTGCATGTAATACCACCCCCCATATGCATAGGAGTGCACTCAGCATGACTTTCTTCATTGAGACCTGTTTTAAAAATGTATGGGTAAAGTATAAAAAAGATGAAGATAAAAAAACATATTTTTGCGCTTCATATGAAACACATCACCAACTGATTACTACTACTTTGGCTGGAATGGTAGCAAATTGCTCCCGCTGCCCGGCAAGACCAACATCGTCGATGCAGGTGCATTTGCTTATACCGAAACACTGATCTTCCCAAAGGAAGTGAATGGCCAACCTGGTAAGATCCTGAAACTGAAAGTATCAGAAGAATATGGAGAAGATGGTGAAACGATGGAAAGCAAAAAAGTAGAAAGAGAAATCTATACCTGGGATGGCAGTAAAGCCACTAAACAATAACCTGCTTTTTTACGACTATTCGTAAAACTGTCAAAATCTACGAAATATCGTAAGCTTTCCTGCATATTTAAAATCCTAACTATCTAATTTACAATACTTTATTTACTGGAATGGCCTTTGTTTGCTTTTTCATGATTAATTGATATTCTCATGAAGCAAGGCAACATGATGGTGGAATTTCTTTTATCGCTCAGTAATGACATTGCCCTGATTCGTGACAAAGACGATTTTCTCAGGGTACTGCGGGAGCGGTTAAGAGAAGTGATCCATTTCAATGACATCGTCATCAATATTTTTGGTGACGATGGTAAGTCCCTGGTACCATATCTTTATTATTCGGAAGGCCGGCGCAGGCACCATCCTGCATTTCAATGCAGTGGACACAGTAAATTAGGCAGCGATCATATCTTCGAAGCTGTCATGGCTGCCGAACAGCCACAGGTATTCAATGTACGAAAGCTCTTACAGGCTAAATCACCTCCTGCTTATATTCCATTATTCAGGGAAACGGGTATCGTGGAATTTTCAGGCATCCGTTTGCGCAGCGCAACACAGGAAATTGGTTGCCTGTTTTTATTTTCAGAACAGACAGGCACCTTTCCCGACCCGGTTTTACAACTGATAAAAGGCGTTTCTCACCAGCTCTCCATCGCGCTGGCCAATATACTCGCCAATGAGCGCATAGCCTCCCAACTGAAAGAAATCGAAAGTTATAAGCAAAGACAGTACCTGCAAAAAGAAATAGCAGCTGTAGATATAATTGGTAACAGCCGCGAAATGCAACAGGTATTTCACCTCATATCACAGGTAGCGCCTGCAGACAGTACGGTGTTGATCCTCGGCGAAACAGGCACAGGCAAAGAACTCATTTCAAGAGCCATTCACAATCACTCTCCCCGAAAAGATAAACTGCTGGTGAAAGTGAATTGTGCCGCCCTCCCCATCCACCTCATTGAAAGTGAACTATTCGGACATGAAAAAGGTGCTTTTACCGGTGCCACTGAACGTCGTATCGGTAAGTTTGAAATAGCCCACAATGGTACCCTGTTTTTAGACGAAATAGGAGAGCTGCCGCTGGCAATGCAATCTAAATTACTCCGTGTACTACAGGAGAAGGAAATAGAACGCATCGGTGGCAAAAGTCCTATCCAGATCGATTCCCGCATTATTGCCGCCACTAACCGCGACCTGAAGAAAGAAGTGGAAGCCGGCCGTTTCAGAAAAGACCTGTATTACAGGTTAGATGTATTTCCTATCGTAATACCTCCTTTAAGAGAACGGAAAGAGGAGATCCCTGAGCTGGCAGATTATTTTCTGCAACGCTTTACACAAAGGTCAGGCAAGCCTGCTATGCGACTGGGAGATACCGTTCGGGAAGAAATGATGACCTATCACTGGCCGGGCAATGTGCGGGAATTAGAACACCTGATGGAAAGAAGCGTGTTACTAACCAACGGCGCTGTAATTGAACAGCTATTTATCTGAAAAAATCCATTAAACAGCCAACAAAAGGACGTGATTCTACAAACAACCATATCCTGATTCAACGCATCTTTGTCTGGTTCGCACAACCCACATGATTATGCTATACATCACAGATCAGTTCAACCATGTAAACCAGTTTTTCTTATTGCTGGATACGGCCATTGCAGATATCAGATTTGCAGCACCTATCAGGATGAGAACAGTGAAGGAGTTTGCTGCCATTATGGAATTGCATCCCAATTATCTGAATACCCTGCTGAAGCGGCATACAGGAGAGAATGTGAGTTCACATATCAGGAAGCGGTTGCTGGAAGTGTCGAAGCATTTACTGTTGGAAACGAACTGGTACGTGCAGGATATCAGCTATTGTGTAGGGTTTTCTGACCAGCCGAATTTTAACATGTTTTTCAAGAAGAATGTGGGGTATACACCTTCTGAATTCAGGCGATTGAAACAATAACCCAAACGCTTTTGCGCAGACAAAAGCGTTTGGGCCGGGAGCAGACTACTCCTTTACACCAGGAATAAATATCTCTCCTGTATTCTTGTCCATATAACCTTTTTGTCCGTTCGGCATCTCTACCAGCAGGGCATTTCTGTCATGATCTTCATCCAGGATCGCTTTCAGCACCGGCTTTTTCAGTTCCTTCATAGTAGCCGCTACTACCACCCCTTTCTTATCGTCCAGGTAGGTTTCGATAAATGCATAACGACCCACCATATCTTCCCTGAAATGTACATCGTCATAGATAAAAGGTACAAGCACCTTACCGGTCATATCGATCACCCCTGTTTTACCATCCTTCACCGCTTTGATCTTGGAAGGGAAGCTCTTATCATTTGGATAATAAGACAGGTATTCCAGTTGGGTATACCCATTCAGGTCTGTACTATCCAGCCCTTTGTATTTACTGGTTTCACGGTTTTCGAGTACTACACGCCATTTACCATTACCCAGTTTATAGATGTACATGTCTTTGGCCTTCTTGTTCAGCACTTCGCCTTCTACCGGTATAGCGGAAGTAGGTTTGTCCTGTACATTGCCCGGAGAAGCGGAGCGGAAGTTTGCATCGAAATAGAAAACCTTGTCATCGCCTTTTTTAGCGGCTACATACACGGTATTGCCCGCATATACTTCTTCAATATCTTCATATTCAGGTTTCAGGATTTCCCGGCCGCTACTTACATCTACCACGCCATAAGTGTCACCCATGGTGATGAGCGCAAATTGTTCCAGTGCTGGGTCGTTAAAGCCCGTTACCTGGTTGTAAGGTGCCTTGCCGTTCTGTAGTTTGCCGCTCAGTGCGTCAAAGATGCCCATTTTCCCATCTTTATTCACGAAGTAATAACTACCCTTGGAATAACTGGATCTTTCCGGTAAAACGTCTGTAAACATGCCGCCGATTGGCTTGTCAGTGCGGATATCTATGATCTGGTAGCCTTTGATATTTCTGGCAATGGCGGTGAAGTCCTGGAAGGCGTTGGTAATGTTAGCATAAGAAGGAGCGACCAACACAGCACCATTGGTATTGATCAGTCCTACCTTTTTACTGCTTTCTACACGGGCGTAGCCGTTTCTGAATACGTCAATGCTGTCAAATTGTGGTTTTAGCAGCACACTTTTGTTCTTATCAGTCAGGCCCCATTTGCCTTTTTCGGTATAGGGATAGGGTCCCTGCGCCTTACACCAGGCGCTTAATAACAGCACCGGTAAGAAATATGCGGTTTTCATAGGTATGTGATTGATTGTGTTGGAGTAAAAATAGGGAAAAATTATAATATAACTCAGCACTTATTGATGGCATACCATGCGGCGCCTGTCAACGCCGTTTTTTCATTGAGGATGATTTGTACGGGAATATCTTCCAGCAGGGGTTTCATTCTGCCTTTTTCACGGAATGCTTTCATGAAAGCACCGTAATCAACTTTCTTTACATTTTTGGGGACGATGCCGCCGCCGATATAGATCCCCCCGGTGGCTTTCAGTTTCAGGGCAAGGTTACCGGCTTCGGTGGCGAGGTAGCGGAAAAAGATGCGCATGGTTTCTACACAGATGGCAACAGAATCGCCATTTTCACTGATCTCTGCAGCTACATCGTGTACGGCCATTCTGTCCAGCAGCCAGCCGGGGGCGTCCATGTCTCTTTCTTCTTTCAGGAAGTTAAAGATGTTCACGATGCCGGGGCCGCTGAGCACTCTTTCCCAGCTTACATGCCCGAATTTTCTGCGGAGGTATACCAGCAGGTCGTCATCCAGATCCGTAATGGGAGAAAAGTCACTGTGACCACCTTCGGTTGCGAAGGGGAAGTATTGGGTGCCGTCCCGGAATAATCCGGCTTCGCCCAGACCAGTACCGGGAGATATCAATGCAATATTCCCTTTTTGTGGCTGGCCGGTATGTAATGGGTGAATATCGATTTGTTCCAGGGTAGCAAGACCGTAAGCGTTTGCTTCAAGGTCGTTGACAATGAACACAGGAGGGTTGTCAAATTGTGCGGATAGCTGTGCTGCATCTATTTCCCAGGGTACGTTTGTGATCTTTGCTTTCCCATCCTGAACAGGACCTGCTACGGCAAGGCAAATACGATCGGGAGTGGGAGCATTGCCAAGGAATTTTTTAATGAGGTCGTCGGGGCCATGAAGATCTTTTGTGGGGTATTTTTCTTCCTTTGTAAGGGTGAGCTTGATGCCGTCGTAATTGTAAAGTGCCAGGTTTGATTTGGTACCGCCTATGTCAGCAGCGAGCAGGGTGTGGGGTGGGTGAGTGGATGAGCATGAATTGTCGGAGGATATGCCAATGGGTATCATTCGTTTTCATTTTTTACAAAATTAAGTTAGTTTATTTTCATGGGATAGCAAACCACCACCAGTTATGAACAAAGTCAAAATTAAAGATCCCCCGCTCGCAGAGCGGGGGATCTTTTCCGATTTAGATCTTATTGTAACCTCTAACTTAGAATATATTTGCAATCAGCTGCAAAGCCCCATACTTCTTCTCCGGGTTGAACATCGCCGTCGCTGAAATAGGAATATGATATTTAAATATGGTCAGGTCCCTATTCACCGTGATCCCTGCATTCACCACATTTGGATGGTTCCCATAAAAATTCTTATCTCCGCTAAATGAAAATCCACCGCCCACAAACGCATGTACATTATACACCTCATCCGCAAACAACACCTGATCTACCTGCACATAATGTGAATACGCATTCGCCAGACTACTATCCGCCTTATAATAAGTATCTCTACCCAGCACAATCGTATTCCAGCTCAATGTCAGCGGCAACTTCATTTTCTGGAAAGTATAAGCCACCCCTACATCCACAAAATGTGAAGTCGTTGCTTTATTATAATCAAACAGATCAGCATTTGGATAATTACTAAAGTTGTTAATATCCCAGATCGCCGCACTAAATCCCTTATTCATGTACTTCACATAGTAATCAAACTCCCTGTAATCGCCAGTGAAACTTGCACCTCCCCAAAATCCTGCCTGCCAATGTCCATTCTTTGATTTGTAATACATATCCACATCAGAGATCGGCGCATTAGACACCTTGAATCCACGCCACAGGTATAAATTCCTCACTTGCAAATTCAATCCAAACGGCTCATATTTTTTCTCCTTCACCATCGTTGTGTCTTTATCCTGTGCGCTTACATTTTGGACAAAGAATATCCCGCATGCAACCGTTAGGGTTGCAATCAATAACTTTCTCATAACGATTCTTATTTTAAATACATGAACAATAAAGCCGCCAGCGTTGCACCTAATGCAGGGCCCAGCACTGGTATCCAGGCATAACCCCAGTCTGCACCAGCTTTAGATTTCTTAAACGGCAGCAAGGCGTGTACAATCCTTGGTCCCAGGTCTCTGGCAGGATTGATTGCATAACCGGTAGTACCACCCAGTGACAGGCCAATCACCCATACCAGGAAGGCTACTGGCAAAGCACCCATGGAACCCATGCCGATAGTTTGTGTAGTATCTCCTATTTTTGGATCGGTAAAGTAGAGGATAGTGATCAGCAGTACGAATGTACCAATCACTTCACTGATGAAATTGCGGCCCAGGTTTCTCACAGCAGGCGCAGTACAAAATGCAGCCTGTTTGGTAGGTCCGTCTTCGGTCAGATCGAAATGGTCTTTATAAAATACCCATACCAGGAATGCGCCAAGCATGGCACCCAGCATTTGTGCAGCCCAGTATACACCTGCTACTGCCAGGTTGATTTTTCCCAGTATTAACATGGTCAGCGTCACAGCCGGATTCAAATGTGCGCCGGTATAGGGGCCTGCTACACACACACCAACGAATACGGCCAATCCCCATGCTGTTGTAATCACAATCCATCCGCCTCCATTTCCTTTCGTGTCCTTTAACACGACATTGGCAACCACACCATTGCCCAAAAGAATGAGCAATGCTGTACCTATAAATTCTGAAATAAATGGTGTCATAACTTGATGATTAATTTAGTGGTGCTATTTCCTCTGAAACTATTGTGCAGGTCTTTTCATAAACAGGTCATCGTACACATTTTTTTCAAAGTGGAATAGGTGAAATTTAGTTAGTTTCAGTATGGCCTGCTCCGCAAGTAGATTACGGAGTCAGGCGCTCTTATTGATTATTCGTTAGCCCAGCCTCTGGTGCGTTCTACGGCTTTCTTCCAGTTGGCCAGCAGTTTTTCAGTGTTCTGTCTATCCAGTTCAGGCTTGAATATTCTGTCTTTAGACCATTGCTTCTTCACTTCGTCAATATTTTCCCAATAGCCTACCGCCAGACCTGCCAGGTATGCAGCACCCAGTGCAGTTGTTTCCAGCACTTTCGGACGTACTACATTACTGCCAAAGATATCTGCCTGGAACTGCATCAGTGCATTGTTCGCTACCGCACCACCATCTACTCTCAGCTCGGTACTCTGCTTGCCGGAGTCAGACTCCATGCTCTTCAGCAGGTCGTACACCTGAAATGCAATACCTTCCAGTGCTGCGCGGGCAATATGGCCGGCGGTTGTACCACGGGTAATGCCAAAGATGGCGCCACGTGCATACTGATCCCAATAAGGAGCACCTAAACCTGTCAGTGCAGGTACAAAGTATACGCCGCCGTTATCTTTTACAGAAGCAGCGAGCGTTTCACTATCAGAAGAGTTGTGAATGATACCTAACCCGTCGCGCAACCATTGAATGGCTGCACCACCTACGAACACGCTACCTTCCATCGCATATGTTACTTCGCCATTGATCTTCCATGCTACGGTCGTGAGCAGGTTGTTTTTGGAATAAACAGGTTTGTGACCGGTGTTCATCAGCAGGAAACATCCTGTACCGTAAGTATTCTTTGCCATACCTTCTTCTACGCACATCTGTCCGAACAGGGCAGCCTGCTGGTCGCCGGCGATACCTGCAATAGGAATTTT
>Ga0316604_10001459_pt1 | contig 20928 bp, 17 predicted proteins | sample OWC_soil_day20_C_FD_207650 | JGI IMG/M metagenome (GOLD analysis project Ga0316604, IMG submission 207650) | Wetland soil microbial communities from Old Woman Creek delta, Ohio, United States - OWC_soil_day20_CT | ecosystem: Environmental > Terrestrial > Soil > Wetlands | place: USA: Ohio...
ACTGCATGAAATGTGTGGGAGTTTGTCCCACCGGTGCGATTGGGTTGCGCAATTACAAGCTGAGCGTTGATTCTGATGCCTGCATCTTTTGCGGCAGGTGTGTTGAGTTTTGTGAAAAAAATGCCCTCCGGCATACTCTCAACTATGAATGCGCCCATTTGAGCGGACAGCTGTCTGAAGATCTGGGCGAGAGCGTTGCCCGGAAAATTCGTTCGGTATTAGGGCGGTCGCTGGCTGTTCGACACGTCGACACCGGATCCTGCAATGCTTGCGATTTTGAGATGAGCGCTCTCCTGAACCCGGTATTTGACATTACCCAGTATGGCATCGATTTCGTTGCATCTCCGAGACATGCCGACATGCTGATGGTAACCGGTGTGGTGACACGTAACCTGCGGCCGGCGCTCGAAGCAGTGCTCAAGGCGACGCCTACACCGCGACTGGTGATGGCTGTGGGGGCTTGCGCCTGCTCGGGGAAAGTTTTTGGCGAAACCTACGCACAGGAAGGGGCGGTAGATAAGTTCGTCCCGGTAGATGTGTATGTGCCGGGATGCCCACCGAGGCCCCAGGCTTTGTTGTATGGGCTGCTGCTGGCGCTGGACCGCCTATGACAGGCGTATTTCGGAAGTTGGGGCACTCCAAAGTATTATGCGCCGGAGGATATAAGGAATGAATGTTTCATCAGTCAATCGTGCACAAAAGCCAAATGTGAAACTTAATACCGATAAGATCGGGGTCATGGTCGCGCAAAAGTCCCTGGAAGCCGCGCGGCAGAATCAGGAGAGCAGCGGCAGCGGCAGAACCGGCAGTGCCCAAAGTTTCACGCATCCCTTTTTAGGACACAATGTTGATATCTACGTATGACACCCTAGAGTACGATTCGCGGCTTGAGATTTAAATTCATAAGTCGACAAATTAAAAGGTCTGTCAATCGGAAAACACCGGTTGACAGACCTTTTTTGTTTGAGTCGTAAGAGAAAGATTATTTTTTCTCAGGAGTGGCAGCTGGTTTCTCAGGTGTGGCTGCGGGTTTTGCAGTCGCTGCCGGCGGTGCAGGAGGCGTCGGTTTTACTGGAGCCGTTCCAGGCTTTTCAGTAAGAACTAGCTTTTCATCAATTGTGACTACTGCCCCCGCTGGGATTACTTTGCCAGGGGCCTGTTCGGCAGGTGCTGCCAGAGTGCAGGACGCGACGGTTCCATCCGCTCGGTAGGAAACAGGTGCGTCAGCTTTGCATAGGGCTTTGCCGACTTGTTTGTCATCCGGCAGGGTGCAATCCTTAAAGGTTCCGTTCGGGTGGAAGGAGGCTCTGGCTTCTACCTTGCAGCTCCTGTTTTGATAGAGCGGATAGGTATAGGTGCATTCCTGAACCTTTCCATCCGGATGCAACAGTATCTGTTCATTGGCCAGGCAAGTTCCCTTCCCGCGCATGAAGACTGCATCGGTCGGTGTGCACTTCGCCACTTTTCCATTCGGGTGTATGGCAACTACGCTATTTGGCGCACAGGTAAGCTCCGAAATATAAACTTCTTTGGTATTGGTTTCTGTGATTTTTCTGCCAGTAACGGACGTACATTCTTTTAGCTGACCGTCAGAATAGAACTCCACAGGCTGGTTGACAGCACATGTTCCACCAACCAAAACGGCTGTTTTTGGGGTTGCCGCCGTGCACTTGGCAAGGTTTCCATTGGGGTATACGTCGATGGTATGGCCATCGTCGCAAACAACACCTACAGGGTCTGGATAGGAACGGTCGAAGGCTAGTGTGCATTGCGCCAAGTTTCCTTCAGCGTCTAATGTCATGGGCTTATTGGCGGAGCAAGTGAAATCAGCACCAGGAATGGTTTTGTTTTCGGTCAGTACGCATTTCTTGAGTGTTCCATCGGCATTCTTTTCAATCGAGGATACCTGACAGGAGACTTTGCCGATAATTTTGCCTGTGACACTCTGAGAAGGTGGAGCTTCCTGTTTTGCAGCCGCAGCGATAGGTAGAGCGGCTGTGGCAGACAATAAAAAGGCAAGTAAAGTAATGGAAAGTTGCTTGTGGGTCACCAAAAAATCCTCCTTTTAAATTAGCAGTCCAAAGGGTTACTCTAATATTATTTCGCCACACCTTGCAATAATCCTTTAAAAATAGTGGGGGGCATCAAAAAACAATTTTAGCAGAATTGGACGGAAATTATAGGAAACAATGGAAAATATGCTGCTGATAATTTGACATTATATATATGAGTAATATAATATTAAATAAGAAATATAAATAAGTTTAGATTCAAGGAGGGAAACACCTTGTCTTTGCCTCATGCACTTCTGGGCCTTCTACTGGATCGACCGATGACAGGCTATGATATGAAACTTTTGTTTGACAAGGAACTTAATTCCTTTTGGCCTGCCCAGATGAGTCAGATCTATCGGGAACTCGGAACGCTGGAAGCAAAAGAATGGGTGGATTCCAGAATTGAAGTGCAGGAGTCCAGGCCGGATCGTAAGGTGTATACGATCACTGCCGCAGGCAAACAAGTTTTTGCCGAGTGGATGAATCAGTTCCCCAAATCTTTGTTGAGCCCGTGTCGCGATGAATTTGCGCTGCGGGTGTTTTTGGGCGGCAGATCTTCGCGAGATGAGATGCAGTTCCAGTTGCGGCGCTTCATCCGTGAAAAACAAAGTGAAATAGCAACGTACAGCATGTTGGAAAGAAACTATGAAACAATGGCCAAGAAGAATTCCGACCAAGCGATGTACCGGCGGATGACCATGCGCCGTTCCAATATAGTAGCCGAGGCACTGGTTCTTTGGGCGGAAGACTGTCTGGAAGAACTCGAAAAGAAAGAGTGAGGAGGCAGGCTGAATCGTGCGTAAGGGATTGATCGAGCGGTTTTATGAAGCAGCCAGTATTCAGCGGTGGAATGACCATGTGAGGCCATTTGAGCTGACGGAGCTGGACAAGCAGGCGCATAAGATGATCATCGCCTTTGTTCTGGCCAAATGTGAGGAGACTGAACGGGGAAAACCCGTGGATTGGGTTCGACTTATTGAAGGAGGGCTGTTCGAGTTTTTGCAGCGCGTCGTGCTGACTGATTTGAAACCGCCGGTATTTCACCGTCTGATGCAAACGAAGCGCAAGGAGCTCAATAGCTGGGTTTTGCAACAACTGGATGCGGATATCCGGGATGTTCCGGGCGGCTTTAAAGAACGGTTTGTGACGTATCTGGAAGAAGATGGACATTCCGTGCTGGAACGGCGCATATTGCGTGCATCCCACTACCTGGCCACCAATTGGGAGTTCAAAATTATTTATAATCTGACGCCGTTCATCTATGGGATTGAAGACACAAAAGCAGAACTGGAAAACCAGATCGAAGATCACTATGATCTGCTCGGTGTGCAGAAACTGATGTTGGGGAAGAAGTCCTTTGGTTTCATCGATTTTTGCGGCCAGCTCCGCTTCCAGCAACGCTGGGCTCAGACACCCCGAATTCCTAAAACTTCCGTGCTGGGACACATGCTGATCGTTGCGATGCTGTCGTATCTGTGTTCAGTGGAAATGAAAGCGTGTCCACAGAGGACGATCAACAATTATTTCGGTTCTCTATTCCATGATTTGCCGGAAGTACTGACCCGCGACATCGTTTCACCAGTCAAAAGTTCCGTGGCTGGAATCGAAGAAATCATCAAGGAGTACGAAAAAGTTCTGGTCGAAGAAAAATTGTTGCCGTTGCTGCCGGCATCCTGGCATGAGGAAATTCGCTATTATATCGAAGATGAATTTGCCAACAAAGTGAAGATTGACGGTGAAATCCAAAAGGGATTCACCAATGAAGAGATTTCAGCCCAATACAACGCAGCGGAATTCATGCCGCTGGATGGCAAAATTCTGAAAATCTGTGACCATCTGGCGGCTTTCATTGAGGCAACGCTTTCCATGCAGCACGGCATTAAGTCGCAGCATCTGGAGGAAGCCTGCCAGCGCCTGCACAATCAGTATCGCGGCAAGGTTGTGGCTGGAATCGATTTCGGTCAGGTATTCGATTACTATTATTCGAACTGATGTTTTTCGTTATGTGTATGATGATTAGTGCAGAGGAGGTTCGGTAATGGGACGAATTCGCAAACAACTACAACAGCTCCCGGCAAAAAAAGAACGCCGTTTTTGCCATAGGTCACACGTATGTTTGCGGACTGAATGTTTGGTATCCGCGGTACTCGTTGGGCTTTTGGCCATGTTTGTGACGTGGGGCAGTTCATCGATTGTAAGTGCGGGTTATGAATTGGTGCAAGCGAGAGGGTGCCTGAGAAATCTCGAAACACAAAACGAGCTTTTGCGTCTGGAAATGGCTCAGCTAAAATCACCGCAACGCGTTCAAAATATTGCCGTGGGCCAGCTCGGAATGATTAATCCGCCAACCGTTTATATAGCGGCTAACGGTGTTGTGCCGGGGACGCCGGTCAAAGAAGAAATGGTAGCGGTTCAACGGTCCACTCTGTTTGGAGATTCTCGGGCGGAAGCTCACACAATACAGCAATAATTCATAATTTAAAAAGGATGCCTGGTCTATTAGCAGACCAGACATCCTTTTATTTATAGCTCTGTAGTCAGCGCACGGTTGCTGACTTTTGAATAAGTCCCGGTTTCAGGTGCGGTACTGGTTCACGTCTTCGCTAAAGTGCCCGATGACGACTTTGAATTCAGTGATGCGGGCCATCATGTCATGCAGCTTTTCATTGTAGACTTGGACTGCCGCACTTACTTCCTCGCTGGCAGCGGAATTTTCTTCCGATATGGCGGCCAGGTTCTCGATTTTGCCATAAACCAGGTTCATAGCCTTCATTTCATTTTCCAGCTTGTCGATCATATCAACAATATTATCCGCGACGAGATGGACGTTTTCAACATGTCGGTTATTGCCTGCTACCACAGAGGAAAGTTGTTTGGCCTCTGATGCCAGTACGTTATATTCTGTATCGACCATGGATACAACACTGCTGATGATTTCCATCAATACTTTCAGATCGGTGGCTATGCTATCGGAATGATGTTGCGACTGTTCCGCGAGTTTGCGGACTTCTTCAGCCACCACGGCGAATCCGCGCCCCTGTTCGCCGGCCCGGGCCGCTTCTATTGCCGCATTGAGAGCCAGCAAATTGGTTTGCGCCGCAATGGCCGAAACCATGGATGTGATTTCATTGATTCGACTGGCCTGTGTTTCCAGATGTTCGGCCGAGGTTTTGACTTCGGCGAATTGACTCATGCTGTGCTCCAGTTTTTGACTGGATATTTCAACATCTTTAAAACCCTGGCTGATCTCGGAGACTGCCGCTTCCAACCGGGCTTTGTTTTTGTCCTGCTCGCTGACGACCAGTTTCAGGGTCGATAGATTCCCGTTCAATATTGCAACTGACTCTGTGGTGTTTTCAGCCTGATGCATGGCGGCAGTCGCAACATCATTCACAACTCCGGTAATTTCACTGGAAGTCGATTTCATTTTTTCTGCTAAGCCATTAAAATCATCGGCATATTTGTTCATTTCATCGGCAATACCCTTGAAGCCGACGAATTCTTTTTTTAGCCGAGTTTTGTAAGAGGCGAGACCTTCCATGACGGTTTCAAACTCATCACCGGAACGGAACTGGGTTTCATAAAAATACTTTCGTTCCTGCATGGTCTTGATTTCATTGAGAATGGTCTGCACGGGGCGCAACAGCAAGCTAGCGGCCAGGAGCGCTCCCAGTCCGCCGGCCAGGGCTCCCCACAGAGGTGAGGAAAGGCCGGCAAGCGCCAAGAGCGCCGAAATACCCAATGCTAAAAAAGTAGAAAATATTCCTATTTTGATTGCTACACTGCGAATTATTCCAAAGGACAGAAAACGGTTCAGGCCGTGCGAAACTGTATTGCGAATGACTTCAGGGAAGCGGATCTTAATCTTCATGTTTTGGGCCGAGGATTCAACAATCTCTGTGTCGATGGTTTCTTTATAATGCGCGGCCGCACCAGATAACAGGCCTTTGAGGTACCCGAACATGCCCCGTTGGGAGCGGTAGGATAAAATGGCTTCCTTTTCTGAAATCGGTTCAATCAAAAGTTCTGGCGGATTGGCGCCTGGAATTCTTTTGGTAACAATGACATGAACGTCAAACATGGAACGGAGAAAAGAATAGAGATTTTCTTTCTGGAAAAAAGCCGGGTAAGTTCGGAAAAAAGTGCCGATATTGTCCTTGCCGATTGCCATCCAAACTTCGTCTTCGGTTTTGCCGATTGCGGCGGCAATTTCGGCTACCATGGCTTTGGGCTTGGAATCTTCCACGTCTTCCGTAGGAGTGAAAATCCGTCCCGGTTCCCAACCGGCCCGTTTCATCGCTTGGGCGGTAACCTCGTTTCCCCATAGGCTTCGCGCGGTCTGGACCCAGGTTGCAACAACTGTCCCTTTCAATTCATGTCCCCACTTTCCTTATGCTTTTTTGCGTCACGTTTTTGCGTTCTGGTTTGCCCGTCGGAGCCAATTATTATACAATAAGAGAAGTTTTCACAACCGGATCGCTGCTTCCGCCGCTAACGGCGAACGTTCACATTCATCGTAGTTCAGCGACACCTGGAAGCAGAACCTGCTGCCTTTCATCTTTTCAGAAGCGTACACCAGACCATTGGTGCGACTATCGAGAAACGGGTGATCAATCTGTTCCGGATCGCCAAGCAAGATGATTTTCGTTCCGACACCAGGCCTTGTGATGACGCCTTTGGCCTGACGCGGCGTAGAATTTTGCATTTCATCCAGAATCATCCAGTATCGCTGCAGTGACCGGCCGCGTTGGTAGGCCAGCGCTTCCGTCTGAATCACTCTTTTTTCAAACAGCATTTGAACGGTGTCTTCTACCTGCTCGATTTCTTTGGATTCGGTAATGCCGTGGCCGGACATGAGGGTGAAGAGATTATCCCGGACCGCCCGCATGTAGGGGTCGATTTTCTCTTGTTCGGAGCCGGGCAGGTAGCCGAGATCTTCGTCCATGGGGACATTGGGGCGGCAAATCAGCAGGTGATGGTAGTCGCGCGGCCGGCAGTCCATAAAACGGTGCAACCCGACAGCCAGAGAATAAAAAGTTTTGGCGGTTCCAGCCGGACCTTTGATAATCACCAACGGGGCTTCGTCAGCACCCAGCATGAGGCATTCCTGCATGAAAATCTGCCCGACATTACGGGGAGTGACCCCAAATGGATTGTAGTCGCGATACTTCAGCGGAACGATCTTCGAGCCGTCGAACCGGCCCAGAGCCGTCTGGCGCGGATTATCTTCGGCATGGATCACCAAAAATTGGTTGGTCGTCAATTCAGGTTCGACCATACTTTGCGTCGAGTCGTTAAAGATACGCAGGTCTTCTATAGATAAGAAGTTGGTATCGCAGGCATAAAACCGGTTGATCGTATCAGAAGCCGCATATACTTTAGCTCGTCCGGTGTATTGGTCTTCTATTTTGGCAACTTTTTCATTGCGGAAATCCTCGGCGGCAATTCCCAAAATATCGGCTTTTACCCGCATATTGGTATCCCGGCTCACCAATACGACTGTTTGTCCTTCTCCGGCCAAGCCTCGGCAGACCTGCAGGATGCGGTTGTCGGCCTTGAACTTGTCCCAGTGGGGAGGCATCGGCGTTTCCAAGTGGTTAATGGCGATACGCAGTAGCCCGCCTTCTTCATTCAGAGCTACTCCTTCAATCAGGTTGCCTCTAGCCCGCAGTTGATCAATGAGGCGACTGACTTCCCGGCTATTGGCGCCCCGATCGTTTGATTCTGATTTGAACCGGTCCAGTTCTTCCAGCACCACTTCCGGAATTACGAGGGTATGTTCGCTGAAGGTGAATAGCGCGTGGGGCGAATGCAAGAGAACATTCGTATCAAGCACGTAGTGTTTAATCAAACAGATCCCCCTCTTTTAATTTAGCGCGATGCTTTATTAAGTAATTCGCTATATAAGTATTTCGCTGCGCGCGGATTTTTTCCTACCGTTGTTGCCAATAAATACGCCTCAGAAGTTGATTTTAACAATAAAAAAACAATTCTTATAGTTGAAGGGTGTAAACATGACTTTAACAGACAGCCATTTGATTGCTTTTTTCAGCGTTCTGCTACTGATATCCTGGGTTGGGGTTAGCGCGGCCCGCAAGATCAAAAATGCGACAGACTTTGCCTTGGGCGGGCGAAAATCTGGTGTCCCGATGGTATCAGGCACAATTGTCGGTACCATTATCGGTGGCGCTGCGACGGTGGGGACAGCTCAACTGGCTTTTTCCATCGGGCTCTCAGCCTGGTGGTTTACCCTTGGCGCCGGATTCGCCTTACTAGTGATGGCGTTTTTTTATGCCGCTCCGTTAAGGGCTTCAAAACTCCAGACCATCCCTCAGTTTCTGGCCCAACATTTTGGCCCGCGTGCGGGGATGCTCTCTGCTATTGCTGCCTCAGTCGGAATATTTTTCAGCATCGTTGCCAATGTTCTTTCTGCGACCCCGTTGGTGGTTGCGTTGTTCCAGACGGACTCCATGCGCGCGGTAGCCTTTGTTATGGCCCTGACTGTGGTATATGTTTTGTTTGGTGGTGTCTGGGCTACCGGACGGGTAGGGATATTGAAAACCCTGCTGATTTACATCACATTGATGTCCGCAGGATACGTTACGTATACGCGAATGGGCGGCTGGAGCGGATTTTATGCCGCATTTCCCGCCTATCCGTGGTTCAGTCTGCTTGGCCGGGGGTGGGGGGTTGATCTGGGCAGCGCTTTGTCACTGCTGGTCGGAACCTTGACGACACAGACCTATATTCAGGCATTGTTTTCCGCCAAAGATGAACAGACTGCGAGAAACGGCGCGATCACGGCGGCTCTCATCACTCTACCGGCAGGTATCCCGGCTGTTATGGTCGGATTGTTCATGCGCGTGCATCATCCGGATATTTTGCCCATTAATGCATTGCCACTATTTGTTCTCACGTATTTGCCTCCCTGGTTGGGAGGCTTGTCGATAGCCGCCCTGTTGCTGGCATCCATCGGTTCAGCAGCCGGTCTCGCACTGGGAGTGGGTACGATGCTGAATCGTGACATTTTGCCTGCCGCCCATTGGAAATTTTGTGAACTTCATGCGTTGTGCACCAATCGGATTGCTGTTTTCCTGGTTATGTCGGGTGCAGCCTTGTTTACGTTTGGGAATTTGCAGTCGCTGGTGCTGGAATGGAATTATCTTTCCATGGGCTTGCGGGGCGCTGGCATGATTTTGCCGTTTAGCCTGGCCATATTTTCACCGGGCATTCTCGCACCCAAGATCGCTGTGTGGGCTATTGCCATGGGAACGATGGCGACGATTGGCTGGAAATTCCTGTTCCCGCAAGGAATGGATCCTTTGTTTGCCGGACTCATCGTGAGCGCGGTCTTCATTGGCTATGGATTGTTACGGCAAGCGCGCACGCGAGTCGGATCATAAAATAAGTGATAAAATATATAGCAGAAAAGCTCACGCTAGGAGAAATGAATTTTGAATCAAAAACCGATTGAACTGCATGTTGTGCTCGTCGAGCCGGAAATACCCGGCAATACTGGAAATATCGCACGCCTGTGCGCTGCAACCGGCTGCAAACTTCATCTGGTGCGTCCCCTCGGCTTTTCGACGGATGATAAGCATTTGAAGCGGGCCGGTCTCGATTATTGGCATTTGCTGGATATTTCCTATCATGACAGCTTTGCCCAGCTACAGGCCCTTTACCCTGCCGGGCGTTATTTCTGCCATACGACGAAGAGTGACCGTTTTCATAGTGATGCTTCCTTTCAAAGTGGCGATTTTCTGGTTTTTGGCAAAGAGACGGCCGGTTTGCCGCCGGAGATTCTGTCACAATACCCGGAACAGTGCGTTCGTCTGCCGATGATCAGCGGCGCCCGGTCCCTGAATCTTTCCAACTCCGTGGCGGTTGCCGTTTATGAAGCACTGCGCCAGACGGGTTATGCGGGACTGACTTGAGGGTTCAAAAATAGCGGATAAGGGAGAGTGCCTGCGATGCAGAAGGCTTTGTTTGGTCCGTCCGGAAATCCGGACAGTTTTTATGCTTCAGGGCGCAAGGCGTCGGTTGAGATGCCAGAATGGCTGGCGGGATTGGGACTCAATGCTTATGAATACTCCTTGACGCGGGGAGTGAATGTCGGGGAGGCGACTGCCCGGAAGATTGGCGAACAGGCGGCAAGGTTCGGAATTGCCATGAGCGTTCATGCGCCGTATTACATCAGTCTGGCGACGGAGGATGAGAAGACGGCAGCCAATACAATGAATCATTTCCTGAAATCGTTGGAAGCTGCCCTCTGGTTCGGTGCAGACCGCATCGCGTTTCATATGGGCGGCATCGGCAAAATGTCGCGTTATGAAGCTCTTGAACTTGCTAAACGCAGATTGGAAATAATACTGGAAGAAGCTGAAAAACGCGGTTTGACTGGGCCGAAGCTGGCAGCTGAAACCCACGGAAAAGTCAATCAGCTGGGCACGGTCGATGAGATCATCGAAGTGTGCAAACTTTCCCCGCAGTTGATTCCCGTGGTCGATTTTGCGCATTTGTACGCCGTGGATGGCGGTGGATTTTCGACGCCCAGAGACTACGGTTCGGTTTTTGAAACGATTGCCCGGGGATTGGGGGATGAGACGGCCAAAATGTTGCATATTCATTTCAGCAGCATCGAATTTACCAAGGGCGGCGAAAAACGTCACTGGGGTTTTCAAGATGATTTCGGACCGCCGCATCAGCCGCTGATTCAGTGGATCGTGGAGCATAAGCTCACGCCAAGGGTTATTTGCGAATCAGCTGGTACGCAGTCTGAAGATGCGAAGACGATGCAGGATTTCTACAACGCTTTATTGAAATCTTAATAAAGCTGTCCTTAGGGATAATCAGGTCTATGACTTACTATGGGAGGAATCGATATGAACGCATATGACAAAGGAACTGAATTGGCCCGTGCACTGAAAGAATCCGACGAATTCAAGGCGTTGGGCAAAGCACGCCGAGAGTTGGATACTGATGCTGGCGCCAGGGACATGGTTAAGGATTTTTTGCGCAAACAGATGGAAATGCAGATTGAAGTGATGTCAGGCAAAGCGGATGTGAAGGCGAAGCAGGACTCGCTGCAGAAGTTGGGCGAACTGTTGTCGCTGAACGCGCGGGCGCGTGATTATATTTCTGCGTATTTTCGGTTTCAGCAAGTGATGCAGGACATCTACAAAATGATCGGCGATGCCGTCGGGGAAGGAATGGATCCTTTTGCCGAAAAATAATCAGTCCGGACGGGAGTTTATCACGGTGCTGTCCGAGCGATCTTTTCCACCTGATCGTCTTTTAATTCAGGAGCCGATGTGCGGCCACACTACCTTTGAAATTGGTGGCCCCGCTGACTGGATGGCGCTGCCGTCCACGACTGCCGAAGCAGCTGCTGTGATTCAGGCGGCGGCCGAGTGCTCGATTTCCCTGACCGTGATTGGAAAGGGTTCCAACTTATTGGTGCGTGACAAGGGGATTCGGGGCGTGGTGATGAAGATCGGGGAGCCTATGGCTTTTCTTCGTTGCGAAGGCGATACGGTCATTGCCGGAGCCGGCGCGCTGTTGGCTGATGTATCGAAGTTTGCAGCACAAAACAGTCTGACCGGCCTTGAGTTTGCGGTGGGTATACCCGGGAGCATCGGCGGGGCAGTTTTCATGAATGCCGGCGCCTACGACGGAGAGATGGGCAATGTTGTGGAGCAGGTAACTGCAGTCGGAATGGATGGTTCTGTCAATACTTATGCTGCTGCAGAGATCCGGTTCGGTTACCGGCACAGCCTTTTTCAGGAAAACCATTGCGTGATCTGCGAAGTGCGGCTGAAGCTGCGTCCGGGGAATCAGGCGGAAATCACCGCACGGATGACGGAGTTTACCCGGCGTCGGGAAAGCAAGCAACCACTGGAATGGCCCAGCGCCGGCAGCACGTTCAGGCGCCCGCCGGGTTATTTCGCCGGAACATTGGTAGAACAGGCTGGCTGCAAAGGTCTGCGCTGTGGTAATGCACAGGTGTCGGAGAAACACGCCGGATTCATTATCAATGCCGGTCAAGCCAGCGCCGTCGATGTACAGGGCTTGATCCGCGAGGTGCAGGCGAAAGTCAAGCAACATTCAGGGGTCGAATTATGGCCGGAAGTAATCGTATTGGGTGAGGAGTGAATTTTAGATCATGAATTTGACTTTTTTGGGTGCTACCATGGGCGTGACGGGGTCCAGCCATCTGCTGGAAATCGGGGGCCGAAAAATATTGATCGATTGCGGCATGTTCCAGGGCTCCAAAATAGTCAGTGCGCTCAACCGACGGCCCTTCGGCTTCAAACCCTCGGAACTCCAATGCGTGTTGCTGACGCATGCTCATATAGACCATAGCGGGCTACTGCCCAAATTATGCAAGGCAGGTTTCCGGGGGCCGATCTATGCAACGGAGGCGACGATTGAACTGTGTTCCATCATGCTGCCGGATAGTGCATATATTCAGGAATTTGACGCTGAAATCGAGAACCGCAAGGGTCGGCGAATGGGACGTGCTCCTGTGGAGCCGCTATACAGCGTGGAGGATGCGCAAAAATGTCTCACTCATTTCCGCCCGGTTGAATATGAAGCGGATTTTCCTCTCGGAGAAGAAATCCACGTGCATTTCCATGATGCTGGACACATTCTCGGGTCTTCCATTTTAGAAATTCATGCGACAGAAGCCGGCAAAGAAACGGAATTTTTGTTTTCCGGCGACCTCGGACGTCCGAACCAGCCGATCCTGAAAGATCCGACCTGTGTGAAATCAGCCGACTATGTCATCATGGAATCGACCTATGGAGATCGGGATCATTCGGAAATAAACTGGGAAGACAAGTTGACGGAAATCATCAATGAAACGCTGGACCGTAAGGGGAATATTATTATTCCGGCCTTTGCCGTCGGACGTACCCAAATCATCCTGTATTATTTGCACCGATTGTTTCGGGCCGGCCGGATTCCTGATGTGCCGGTGATTATTGACAGTCCTCTGGCGATTTCCGCCACCGATATCTTCCGGCGCAATACCGGATATTACGATCAGGAAGCAAAAGATGCGATGGCAAGCGAACATCAAAACCCTCTGGAAATGCCGCAGCTGCGATTTACCCGTACCTCCGAGGAATCCAAGGCGCTGAATTACATGGAGACACCTGCCATCATTATTTCGGCGAGCGGCATGGCTGATGCGGGCCGGATACTGCATCACTTGAAGCACAATCTATGGCGGCAGGAAAGCAGTGTATTGTTCGTCGGATTTCAGGCGGAAGGCAGCCTGGGGCGCCGCCTGGTCGAAGGCGTGAAGAAAGTGCGGATCATGGGAGAGGAAATCGGTGTTCGAGCCCATATTTACAATCTGGAGGGCTTATCGGCCCATGCTGATCGCGACGATATCATCGAATGGCTTTCCTGCTTCACGAAAAAGCCGGCCAATATATTCCTGGTCCATGGTGAAGTGGCAAGCGCCCAAGCTCTCTCGATGACGATTACCGAAAAATTGTCGATCCCTTCTTATATCCCACATTATGGAGATGTGGTGACTTTTGATGGCAGGTCCTGGCAGGTATCCGCTGCGGCGCCCGAGTTGCCGGCTGCGATCGAAACTCCGGGGAAAGAATTGCAGGACGCTTTGAACGAATTGGATAGCGAGTGGGTAGAAGATAAGCAGAAACTGGAAAATATTGTGGCTGCCGATTCATCCAAGATGGCGGCGGTTTTGAAAAGTTTGGCCAAGGTGCGCAAATTTGTCCACCAAACGCTTGGCAATTTATAAATGTAGACTTGATTCAGATGGTGTTTTAACGCCACCTGAATCTTAGTCGAATTTACTTCGAACTACAGCCTGTTTATCCCCGACCTAAGAGGGCGGGGTCTTACAGGCTGTGCGATGGATAAATGGGATGCTAACGGGAGGGAATGAGATGGGACAGGGATTCTGGTCCAAAATGACCGGAAGGTTTGTAAGCGGAGAACAATCCAATACGGACGAAGAGGATAGTGTCCGCCGCAATAACAGAACGGACAACGTAAAGTTTGCGGTTTATATGCCTTCCTCCTATGAAGATGCCGCCCGGTCTGCAGAAGCTATGAAAAATGGCAGCGGCGTGGTGATCAATGGCGAGTGTCTGGATGAATCCGGTTATCAGCGTATCGTTGATTTTCTTGACGGTGCAGCCTACGTACTGGGCGGAAGTGGTCGCCGTGTTTCGGACAACGTACAGGTCTATGTACCGGCGACGATGCACATTGTTGACGAAGTAGTCTCTTATTATGGGAATCTGGGTGCAGGGAAGAAGCGAACGGATGTCTGATTTTGTCCACTTACATGTACACAGTGAATACAGTTTGCTAGACGGTGCCGGACGGGTAAGCGATCTCGTTCGACGGGCCGGCGAAGCAGGGATGAACTCTGTTGCCCTAACCGACCACGGCAATATGTATGGAGCTGTCGAATTCTATAAACAAGCCAAAAAATACGGAGTCAAACCGATTATCGGCTGTGAGGTGTACATCGCGCCCCGGAGCCGGTTCGACAAGGTCGCGATAGAAGGCGAGTCTTATTACCATTTGATACTGTTGGCTGAGACACAGGCTGGTTACAGCCAATTGGTCGAGCTTGTCTCCAGGGCTTATACTGAAGGATTCTATTACAAACCCCGCATCGACAAGGAACTTCTGGCGCAGCATCATGAAGGGCTGATCGGTCTCAGCGCCTGTATTGCGGGCGAAGTTCCCTCGCTGATATTGAAAGGGGACCTGGCAGGTGCGGAAGCGGCTGCCCGCGAATATTCGAACATTTTTGGCCCGGATAATTTTTTCATCGAGCTTCAGGATCATGGAATTCCGGAACAGCGGGAAGTCAATCCGAAACTGGTGGAACTGGCCAGAAAACTGGGTGTCGGTCTGGTGGCCACCAATGATATCCATTACATCGACCGTTCTGATGCGGATGCCCATGATGTGCTCCTGTGCATTCAGACAGGCAAGTGCGTTGAAGATGTCGGACGTATGCGCTTCCCGTCACCGGAATTTTATCTGAAGTCCGGCGAAGAGATGGCGGCGTTGTTTCCCGAATACCCTGAAGCGATGACCAATACCTGCCGGATCGCTGAGCGCTGTCAGGTTGAATTTGAATTCGGCAACCTAAAGCTGCCGAATTTTCCCCTGCCACCAGGGGTGGCGGCGGAAAACTATCTGCGGGAGCTGTGCATGGCGGCATTGCCCGTCCGTTATCCTGCAGCAGGTAGCCTTGAACAGGAGAGACTGGACTACGAACTTTCTGTTATCGGCAGCATGGGATTCGCCAGCTACTTTTTGATTGTTTGGGATTTCGTCCGTTTTGCCCGTGAATCGCGGATTCCTGTCGGACCAGGACGTGGCTCGGCTGCTGGCAGCATCGTCGCGTATCTGCTGAAGATCACCAATATCGACCCATTGAAGTATGGGTTGCTGTTCGAACGTTTTCTGAACCCTGAGCGGATAACAATGCCGGATATTGATATCGACTTTTGCTACGTTCGCCGCGGCAAAATCATCGAATACGTCTCGTCTCGTTACGGCGCCGACCATGTAGCGCAAATCATCACTTTCGGCACAATGGCGGCCCGCGCTGCAATCCGGGATGTGGGACGAGCCTTGAATGCACCTTTTGGTGAAGTCGATCGGATTGCCAAGCTGATTCCGACGGTATTGAATATAACGCTGAAAGAGGCTCTGGCCATGAGTCAAGAGCTGAAAAGCGCCTATGACACGAATGATACGGCCCGAAAAATCCTCGACCTGGCGATGTCGCTGGAAGGCTTGCCGCGTCATGCGTCCACCCATGCGGCGGGGCTGGTGATTGCCCGAGAGTCTCTGAATTGCCAGGTCCCGGTCCAGAATTCGGCTGATGGCTTCATCACGACTCAGTTTGACAAGGACTGTATTGAAGAAATCGGCTTTTTGAAGATGGATTTGTTGGGGCTGCGAACCCTGACCGTGATCGGTGATGCTGTGGACATGCTGCGGGACAACCGGGGCATCGATGTCGACATGGAACAAATTCCGCTGGCGGATGCAGCTACTTGTGAGATGCTATCCCGTGGGGAAACCGTGGGCGTTTTTCAAATGGAGTCGGGCGGCATGACAAATCTGGTCAAGGAACTGCACCCGCAACAGTTTGAAGACCTGATCCCTTTGGTGGCTCTCTATCGTCCGGGCCCGCTGAACAGCGGAATGGTGGAGGACTTTGTGCGCGGACGGCACGGCACCAAGACGGTCGTATACCAGCATCCGTTGCTTGAACCGATTTTGCGGGACACTTTTGGCGTCATCCTCTATCAGGAGCAGGTGATGCAAATTGCCTCAGTGATGGGCGGGTTCACCCTGGGTCAGGCGGATCTGCTCAGGCGGGCTATGGGCAAAAAGAAACACGATGTGCTGGCAGCCCAGCGGGAACGATTTTTGGCCGGAGCCGCCGGGCAAGGCGTTGATGCAGCCATCGCCAACGAAGTGTTCAGCCTGATGGAAAAATTCGCTGATTACGGCTTCAATAAATCGCACAGCGCCGCCTATGCCTTGGTCGCCTATCAGACGGCCTATCTGAAAGCTCATTATCCGGAAGAATTCATGGCGGCGATGTTGACCAGTGTCATGGGGGACAGTGGCCGGGTCGGCTATTTCATCGAAGAATGCCGCAAGCAGGGGATCAAAATTCTGCCGCCGGATATCAATCGCAGCGGCCTCAGCTTTTCCGTCGAAGCTGCATCGGTTCGGTTTGGGCTGGCTGGTGTGAAAAATGTGGGCGATGGAGCTATTGAGAGCATTTTGAAAGCCCGGCAGGACGGTGATTTTAAATCGCTGGTTGATTTCTGCGAACGCATTGATACGCGTTTGGTCAATAAAAGGGTACTAGAGAGTCTGATTAAATGCGGTGCTTTTGACTCGACAGGCTGGCGACGGTCGCAACTGCTGGCGGTCAGCGAGCAGGCTGTGGACTTGGCGGCATCCCGCCAGAAAGACAAAGCCAGCGGGCAGATGGGATTGTTTGGCGATGAACCGACAGATGCCTTCCAGGAATTGATTCCGCCAGACATGGAGGAACTGCCGAAGCCGCAGATTCTGGCCATGGAGAAGGAAATGACAGGCTTCTTTGTGACGGGACATCCACTGGATGAATACCGCGAACAACTCAAAGGATTGTCTCCCATTGGGACATTAGTGTCTAATGAGTGTACAGACAATCAAACAGTTCAGATTGCCGGAATCGTTATGGCAGCTAAACGCATCCCGACGAAAAACGGTGAAACCATGTGTTTCGTTACCCTCGAAGATTTTACCGGTGCGATCGAAGTCATTGCGTTTCCACGCACGTTTGAACGGGCTGGACCTTTGTTGACTGTCGATCGTGCAATCACTGTCCGGGGGCGCGTCAGCATCACAGACGATAAAATCAAAATCATTGCAGAGTCCGTGAAGCCGCTTGGACAAAAAAATGCTCAGGAAGTGCGCATTAATATTCGCAGGGAACAGGAAACACCGGAAATATTTGACCGATTGAAGCAAATTTTCACATCCTGTCACGGGGATGCCATTGTATTTTTGCAATTATTGGACCAAAAGCGGATAATAAAAACGGACAAGAACTTTTGGATAAACCCGTCTCCGCTCGCTGTAAAGAGGATTGAGGATATTTTGGGGTCGGGGTCGGTTATTCTGGCATGATACTTGCATTAAGTATGTGAATAATGGTACGATCTATTTTGTAGGGAAAGGGGATATGTTTTTATGAAAGAAGTTGTCATCGTCAGCGCAGTGCGCACCCCCGTCGGATCCTTCAATGGAGGGTTAGCCTCTTTATCTGCGGCGGAAATGGGAGCTTTGACCATCGCTGAGGCGGTCAAAAGAGCGCAATTGCAACCAAATCAAGTGGATGAGGTCATTTTTGGCAACGTACTTCAGGCAGGCCTCGGACAGAACGTGGCCCGACAGTGTTCAATCAAGGCAGGTCTTCCCGACACAACACCGTCCTTCACAGTGAATAAAGTTTGCGGATCTGGTCTAAAGACTGTCAATCTGGCTGCACAGGCACTGATGTGCGAGGATGCGGACATCATCGTTGCCGGCGGAACTGAAAGCATGACTCAGGCGCCCTATGTTCTTGACAAAGCTCGTTGGGGCCTGCGGATGGGGAACACGAAGCTAATCGATGCCATGATCCAGGATGGACTTTGGTGCGCCTTCAATGATTATCACATGGGCATAACTGCTGAAAACGTAGCCGAAAAGTTCGGTATCACGCGCGAAGCTCAGGATCAGCTGGCTTTTGAATCTCAGACCAAGGCTGTCAAAGCAATTGATGACGGCAGTTTCAAAAAGGAAATTTTACCTGTCGTTATTAAAGGCAAAAAGGGCGACGTGATTTTTGATACCGATGAATTCCCCAAACGTGATGCGGCTCTTGCTAAACTGGCCTGTCTCAAACCCGCTTTCAAGAAAGACGGCACGGTAACAGCCGGCAATGCTTCCGGGATCAATGACGGGTCTGCCGCATTGGTGCTGATGACTGCCGACAAGGCCAAAGCACTGGGTCTCAAACCGTTGGCCCGAATCCTCGGTTACGGTTCCGGCGGCGTTGATCCCTCCATTATGGGCATGGGGCCTGTTCCTGCTACGCGCAGGGCGTTGGCCAAAGCGGGCCTGACCATCGATCAGCTGGATCTGATTGAAGCCAACGAAGCCTTTGCTGCGCAATTTTTGGCTGTCGGCAAAGAATTAGGCTGGCCGGCGGAGAAAGTTAACATTCATGGTGGAGCTATCGCGATCGGACATCCGATCGGCGCCAGCGGAGCTCGCATTTTGGTTACGCTGCTGCATGCTCTGGAGCAGCAGAACAAGAAAATCGGCTTAGCGACGCTGTGCATCGGCGGCGGCCAAGGCTGCGCCACCATCATCGAACGCCTGTAATTATTACGGTCAAGGAATGCCAGCCATCGGCGGTAATTGCGCCGGGGGCTCTGGGAGCTCCCGGCGCATATGTTATGCAAAAAAACAAAGAAGAAAGGGGTAAAAAAAATGTTTGAACTGACAGAAGACCAAAAAATGATGCAAAAAGTTGCCCGCGATTTCGCCGAAAAGCAAGTCGCTCCTGGCGCTGAGGAAAGAGATGAGCACGAAACTTTTTCCCGCCCTTTGTATGATGAAATGGTCGGACTGGGACTCTCGAGCATCTGCTTCCCGGAACAATATGGCGGAGCGGACGGCGACGTCCTGAGCTATATCCTGGCAGTCGAAGAGATCTGCAAAGCGGACTCCGGTCTGGGTATCTCCCTCTCAGCTACAGTTTCCCTTTGTGCATGGCCTATTTTTGCTTATGGAACTGAAGAACAGAAACAAAAATACCTCAAACCTTTGGCTGAAGGAGTCAAGATGGGCGCCTTCGGATTGACGGAGCCAGGAGCAGGAACCGATGCCGGTGGACAGCAGACTGTAGCGATTCTTGACGGCGATAATTACATCATCAACGGCAGCAAAATTTTCATTACCAATGCTGGCGAAGCCGAAGTTTACATTGTGTTTGCCATGACAGATAAAGCCAAAGGAATGCGCGGAATCTCTGCATTTATTATGGAAAAAGGCATGCCAGGCTTCACATTTGGCAAGAAAGAGCATAAAATGGGGATACGGTCCTCACAGACCATGGAACTGATTTTCCAGGACGTCAAAGTCCCGGTTGCCAATTTGCTCGGTAAAGAAGGCGAAGGCTTCAAGATTGCCATGAGTACGCTTGACGGCGGTCGTATCGGCGTTGCGGCTCAGGCCCTGGGAATTGCGCAGGCAGCATTCGATGCCGCTGTGAAATATTCCAAGGAACGCGTTCAGTTCGGCAAACCTATTTCCGCCAATCAGGCTATTTCCTTCATGATCGCCGACATGGCGACCAAAATCGACGCAGCCCGCCTACTGGTATATCGCGCAGCTGCATATAAAGATGCCCACAAACCTTACTCCAAAGAAGCAGCCATGGCCAAATTGTTTGCTTCCGATATTGCGATGGAAGTCACAACCGATGCTGTGCAGATTCTCGGTGGCTACGGTTACATCCGGGAATATCCGACAGAACGCTATATGCGGGATGCGAAAATCTGCCAGATCTATGAAGGCACGAACCAGGCGCAGCGTATGGTCATCGGTGGCGCGGTGCTTAGGTAAGTACATATCACTTCGAAAATAAGGAGGTACCTTATCAATGGAAATCGTGGTCTGTGTCAAGCAAGTGCCTGACACAACGGAAGTTAAAATCGACCCGGTAAAAAACACCCTGATCCGTGAAGGCGTGCCGAGTATTGTCAATCCGTTTGACAAGATCGCGGTAGAGGTTGCCCTGCAACTCAAAGAAAAACACGGTGGAAGAGTCAGAGTCATTTCCATGGGACCACCGCAAGCCTCTGATGCTCTGAAAGAATGTCTCGCCATGGGCGCCGATGAAGCGGTGCTCGTCAGTGATCGGGCATTCGGCGGCGCAGATACGCTGGCCACAGCGTACGCCCTGTCAACCTCCATCGAGAAGATGGGACCGGTTGACCTCATCATCTGCGGCAAACAAGCGATTGACGGCGACACCGCGCAAGTGGGCCCCGGCATTGCTGAAAACCTCGGAATTCCTCAAATCACGTATGCCGCTAAAATCGAAGTCAATGGTAATATGATCAAGGTTGACCGCGAGCATGAAGATGGCTATGAAATCATGGAAGCTCCGCTGCCGATCGTGGTGACAGTGGTCAAATCGATCGCCGAACCTCGTTTCCCGACAGTCAAAGGGACCATGAAAGCCAATCGGGCTCAGATTCCCGTGTGGACAGCGGCCGAAATCGGGGCCGATGAAAAACGG